>SWBY01001562.1_pt1 | contig 274722 bp, 246 predicted proteins | sample 4693071 | NCBI WGS metagenome assembly SWBY01 (sample SAMN10267273, study PRJNA491770) | bioreactor metagenome | isolation source: DHS bioreactor inoculated with marine methane seep sediment | place: Japan: Omine Ridge, Nankai Trough | collected 2006-05-06 | reverse complement strand
CAATTCCTGAAGCAAGCTGTATCCAATTATCACCTCCATCTGTTGTACTTAATATAGTTGCAGGTGTCCCACCACCCGCTATCCAACCTATATCTGGATTTATAAAATTAATACAGATCACGTCATGAGTTGTGCCTGAATTTTGAACAATCCAATTATTTTGCGCAAAACAAACAAACGATATATACAATAACGCAATAATACTATAGTTTTTCATTAGGTTTTCACTTTTCCTTTTATTTTAATAACAGCATTTTTTTACTGACTTCTGAATTTCCAGACTTTAGTTTCAAAAAATAGATTCCGCTTGAAACAGGTTTACCGGAATCGTCTGTGCCGTTCCATACTATTTGGTGATTGAGTGATGGAGTAATTTGAAGATTTGAAAATGTTTTTATTTTCTGTCCTTTCAGATTATATATCTCAAGTTTTATTTCTTCAAGCAGTTCATTGCTAATATCAAAAGAGATCGTTGTGCTTGGATTGAATGGATTAGGGTAATTTGTAAGCGATATTTGAGCAGGAGTCAATGTATCGTCAGCACCTGATGTCTCACCAAAATCTGTCATTATCATATCAACTACTTGATCGACTGTTGATTGATCCATGTAATACAATGGAAATCCAAATACATAAACTTTATAATCGGCATAATATCTTTGCGCGCAAATCGCATTTTCCCAGTCAGGATCATCGTTGGCAGAATCAAAACCATAAATTGCTTCGGCACTTCCTGCAGGAATGAATTTATTTACATACTGCAGGTTATCTCCCCAGAATGCCAGTGGAATTTTAGCAAGATCTACTGAAATATCAGGAAATCCATTCAAGCCGAATGCACCTGCAAAATCTATTTGATCATTGGTATAAGACAAATTGTAATGGAGATAATACTCTGAGAAATTTTCGTGAATATCGTAGAGTAATTTCCAGGCAGAGATCAGCAGATTTCCTCCTGCCAGAAGATAACTTTTTGCATTATAGAGTTCATCGTTGAATGGAAAATTAACAATATCATCTGTATGCCAGATAATAGTAGAATACTTGGCTAATTCCGTGAGAGGTGGAAGACCATCTGTAGCAACATCCCATGAAGTTATGTTGTAACCAGTTAGGATTTCACTATAAAAATCATCAATATCTTCATCAGATGGAAATGGAGATGAAGCTGGATAATTCTGGCTGCCATCCACAAGCAATATTCCCTCATCGAACGTAAAATCAACCGGAATCAATGAAATTTCATTGGAAAACTTGCTGGTATAATTTCCTTCGCTATCGAATACTGCAGAAATTTTATAGTAATACTGCTGACCGGCTGTCACATCTTCATCAAAATAAAATGTTCCGGGAACAGGAGCTGTATTGAGTTGAATATAATCTTCCCCATCCAATTTCCGGTATATATTAAAACCTTCAATCCCAGGATCGAAAAATTCTTCCCAGGTTAGCACGGTTGAACCATCTCGGCTTGCGCTTACTTCATCTAGAGTAGGAATTTTTTCTACATAACCGCCATCTAACACCCAGTTATCTGGATCCCAGTCAAGATCTCCAATTGCGCCAATTGTTTCAAAAGTATTGTAGTTATAACCGTCAGCTGCCCAAATTCTAAATTGCCCATCATCAATATTGAATGGAACATACATATCAAAAGGATCGCCTTGAGATCCTTCTGAAAATAGAGTTACTTTTACAGAATCTTCTACACTGGAAGTATAATAACTATAATAATATCTAGGACGGCCGTAATTCCAAAACCATTCATCAAAAAACCAGTCCATATCATATCCAGCGATATCTTCTGCACAGTTTTTTAAATCTTCTGTAAGTACATTACCGTAGATCAGATCTGGATTTTGAAAATAATACTGCATCAAAGCTAAGAAATCTTCATCTCCTAGAACTCCACGTAACATATGTACAGTCCAGGAACCTTTATTATAAACGACAGAATTAAAGATATGATTTGCACCTAGAGCATCATCACGGTAAAGGCATTCATCCAGTACAGACCCAGTATCTTCGGCCTGCATATAATCCTGTAAACCAGATGAACCGAATTGGTGTTCTGCCCACAAAGCCTCGCTATAAGAAGCAAATCCTTCCTTGAGCCACACATGACTCCAGCTTTCTATACTGAGACAGTCTCCGGCCCAGGAATGACCCAGTTCATGCACAACAGTATACTCTGCTGCTGGATCACTGATATAGCCAGCATCAAACGAAGTACAAGTTTGATGTTCCATGGCCAGTGCACCAAGATTTGTACAGGTTGCATGACCGTATTTTTCTGTTTCAAATGGGAATAACCCATAAGTGTCGGATAGAAATGTGAGCATTCCTTCACAGGTATCATAAAGAGCAATGCTGGATGCTGCCTGTTCAGGGTAATAATAGTTATCAACCATCATCTGTTCGGTATTATATTCCCACAGGAAAGAGTGCATCTCGTAATTAGTGATAGCAAAAGATGTGAGGTATGTTGCCACCGGATATGCTTCATGCCATTTACTTGTTTTAGTTCCGTTGCCATTGTTGATTTCTTCCTGCAAAAGTCCATTGGAAGCGCATACATATTGACTTGGATAAGTAATCCAGATGTCTAATGAATCAGGTTTATCGGCTGGAGTATCTTTGCAGGGCCACCACTTTCGTGCACCTCGAGGAGATACCATCGAAAATACAACTGGCACCCCAGCATGTTCTTCAAACTTTATGCCATCTTCAAGTCGGGAAACAGGATTCCCACTATAAAAAATCTCTACTTCCAAAATATCACCAGCATTATAATTTCCCATCAGATCAATATTAATTATTCCATCCTGATGTGTATAAGTTGTTGGATTTGAATTTACAGTTATTTCATCTGCAGATAAATCATCAGTAAAATGTACTCCGATCTCAGTAGTTCCATTCTCCATGATTTCGAACTGCATTAAATTAGACGCGACAATATGTTCATCATCAAAATCAATATCGATATCAATACGGTAATAAAGAACATCATAATTTTCCATTTCACGGGTATTTTCCATAAGTTCCGGCCAGATGCGTGCATAATATTCTTTTTCTTGAACTCTTATCTCGTGCTGCCGTTTTACGATAGATTGAAAATCAGGATATTCTGTTCCAAAGAGTATATTCGATAAATTTAAAATAACTAATAAGTAAATGATTTTTCTCATACATCCCCCCTAATTAAATACTATTACAACTTGTTAATAATTAGATTTTTTATGCAATAAAAAAAACCGCTGGAATATCCAGCGGTCAAAATATATCATATTTTTCGTGTTTGAAGCTTAAGCCAATTCTGCTCTGATTCAGTTAATCCTGATTTCAATTTGTCATATACAATTGCATGGTAATCATTCAACCAGTCTTTCTGTTTTGTGGATAGCATTTCTGGTAGGATCGCAGCCAGATCGATTGGACAGAAAGAGATAACTTCAAATTTGTAGAATTGTCCTGAATCTGTTTTTTGATCTTCCACACAGAGTAATGTATTCTCTGTGCGAATACCATATTGATTTTCTTTGTATATTCCCGGTTCATTGGTTGTTACCATACCGGGTTTAAATGGAACGTTTATCATATGCTGGCTAAAATTCTGAGGACCTTCATGAACATTTAAGAAAAAACCTACACCATGACCGGTTCCGCATTTGTAGTCCAAACCTTCCTGCCACATGGGATGTCGTGCCAGAATATCCAGGTTTGCTCCGGTTGCACCTTCCAGGAAATGAGCCATATTAAGCTCAATGTGTGATTTCAACACCAAAGTAAAATCTCGTTTCATTTCTTCTGAAACCGGTCCTAAAGCAACAGTTCGAGTTATGTCTGTTGTACCATCCAGATAGTTTCCTCCCGAGTCGATCAGGTAAAATCCTTCCGGTTTTAATTCTGTTTCATTTTCTTGGGAAGGTGAATAGTGCATCATGGCAGCATTGGTCATATAAGCCGAAATTGAAGTAAAACTAAGATCGACAAAATTTTCACCTTTCGAGCGGAATTCAGCTAATTTCTCTGCAGCACTCATTTCAGTAATTTTTTCTTTTCCGATACTATTATTCAACCAATGAAGGAATCTTACCATCGCTACGCCATCGCGAATTTGACACTTCTTCAAATTCTCGATTTCTACATCATTCTTCATTGATTTCATCAAAGTTGTCAAGTTACGTTTTTCAATGATCTTACATTCCTTAGGAATTGCATTTTTTAATTTTATGTTTGTTCGGTTGGGATCGATCAGAATGGATTTTCCTGTTTCAATTTTTTTTAGAAAATCAATGATTTCACCATACGTATGTATTTGAATTTTATCAGATTCAAGTTCCGATTTTACTTTAGAATTTATTTTAATTGGATCGATGAAAAGATGAACCGAATCCACACCAATAACAGCATAACAAATCGAGACTGGACTGTTATCAATTTCGTTACTACGAATATTAAAACTCCAAGCAATATCATCCAATGATGTAAGAAGATGATTGTCTATTTTTTGCTTCTTCATTTTTTTACGAATCTCTGTGAATTTCTCAGTTCTGGATTTGCCAGCAAATTTCACATCATGTACAAAAACATCTGAGGTTGGAATGGCAGGTCGATCTTGCCAGATATCATTTATAAGATCGAAATCTGAAATGATCTCAATATTATTCTCAGCGAACTTTTTCTGCATTTCTTTTACATTATTCACAGAGAACACCGAACCATCAATACCTACTGTTTCTCCTTCCTTTAATTCCTTACAGGTCCAATTCATATAAGTTGGAAAGCCTGGGATGCCGATTTTAAATAGTTCAATTTCACTATCTTTAATTTGATTTTCTGCTTGAATAAAATAGCGTCCATCCGTCCAGAGTCCAGCTTTTTCTAGTGTAACAACGACCGTTCCAGCTGATCCGGTAAAACCGGAAACCCATTTACGAGACTGCCAATGTTCTGCCACATATTCACTGAGATGAGCATCGGAACTTGGAATAATGTAAGCGGAAAATCCTCTCTCTTTCATCAGCTTTCGAAGTGCGGCGATTCGTTCGTTTATATTCATTTCCTTCTCCTAAAAATTTAAACTTGATTTAGAAAATTTTGGGGTGATTAAATTGGCAATGAAAAAGTCTATAACCCTCTTTTAGAGGAAATCTATTTTGGCTGAATCTATGTTTATCTGTGCAAATCCATGAGCTGGCTTTGTTTGCTTTTGCTCGCTGTTAAAATCCCTCATGTTCTGTTCGGCGGATGATCTCATTTTGAAGCTCAATACCCAGATCATTAAAGTAATCACTGTAACCAGCAACTCGTACAATTAAATCTCGATATTGCTCGGGATTGGCTTGAGCTTTCTTTAGAATTTCGGCAGTAACTACATTGAATTGTACATGATGTCCATCCATGGCAAAATAACCACGAATCAGATTTCCCAGTTTAGAAATGCTTTCTTCATTTTCAAAGAAGGATGGTGTGAATTTCTGATTCAACAGAGTTCCACCAGTTCTGGTATGATCAAATTTTGCTGCTGATTTCATTACGGCTGTCGGGCCTTTGCTGTCTGCTCCCTGAACAGGTGAAATCCCCTCAGAAAGCGGTAATCCAGCTTTTCTGCCATCCGCTGTTGCTCCGATCACACTGCCAAAATACACGTGACTGGTAGTGGGCAGCATATTTATGCGGCAAGTTGCATCCAGAAGTGTCTTTTTACCGTCAATTGAGTTGAAGAAAATCTCAAAAACATTCACAGCATTTTCATCTGCATAATCGTCATCATTTCCGTATTTAGGAGTATTGTAGATCAGATCAAAACGCAAATCTTTATAACCTACAAAATCTGCTTCCAATGCTTTCAGAAGTTCTTTCATGGAAACCTTCTTTTCATCGAAGACGTTGTATTTGATTGATGTGAGAATATCGGTGATACTGCCTAATCCTACACCCTGAATATAGCTGGTGTTATAACGTGCCCCTCGCGCATTGTAATCGGTAGCATTTGCAATGCAGTCATCGATGAGCAAAGAAAGGAAAGGAACCGGCAGATTTTCGGCATACAGCTTTTCGATCCTGTCGTTCCCTTTCAGTTTTATCTGTGCAAAATAATTTTCCTGTTTCTGGAAAGCGATCATCAATTCATCAAAAGATTTGAATTCAGAAGGTTCTCCGGTTTGTAAACTGATCTGTTTCCCAGTTCCGCGATCAATGCCGTTATTTAAGGTAATCTCTAAAATTTTGGTTAGATTGAAATAACCGGTGAGAATGTAACTTTCGGTGCCAAATGCTCCAGCTTCCACGCAGCCGCTGGCTCCACCATTGCGAGCATCTTCCAAACTTTTACCTTGTCTGGTAAGTTCTTTAATAATGCAGTCTGTATTAAAAATGGATGGTTGACCAAAACCTGTTTTTACAATTTTCAGAGCTCTTTCAATAAATTCATCCGGATTCTTTTTGCTTATTTGAACCATGGAGCTCGGTTGTAGGATCCGCATCTCTTCGATAACATCCAGAATGATGTAACTGAGTTCATTCACTGCGTTACTTCCATCTGCTTTCAAACCTCCAACATTGATCAGTGCAAAATCAGTATAGGTATTACTTTCTTTGGCAGTAACACCCATTTTGGGTGGAGACGGATGATTGTTGAATTTTATCCAGAAAGATTGTAGAAGTTCGATTGCTTTTTCTTTGGTTAGAATTCCTGCTTCAATTTCTATTCGGTAAAAGGGCAACAAATGCTGATCTAACCTGCCTGGATTGAAGGAATCCCAGGGATTAAGTTCAGTGATCACACCCAAATGCACAAACCAGTAATATTGCAAAGCTTCATGGAAAGTTCGAGGTTTATTTGCAGGAACATGTAAGCAGATTTTTACCATTTCTTCAAATTCAGCTTTCCTTTGTTGGTCTGTTTCAATTTCAGCCAGTTTTGAAAGCTCTTTTGAATGTCTTATGGCATACATGATAATTGAATTTGCAGCAATTTCCATTGCTTCCAACTCAGCCAATTTTTCCTGTGATGTAGTTTGATTTTTCACTTTTTGGATATCATCAATAATATCCAGCATTCCCTGTTTGTATATTTTGTTTCCCAGAACTGTATGGCCTGGTCCGCGCTGCTCCTGGAATTCTGTAAAGATTCCAGTTCTGTAGCTTTGCAACCAGTTTTCATCCATTGCTGCCAGAAGTTTTTCACGCTGAGTTTTGCCTTTCCAAAATGGAATCACTATTTTCTCATAAGCCTGTCTGGTTTCATCATCAACTTGAAATGAAACTTTTGGACGATCATTGAGAATTTCTAAATCTTCCATAGAATGAAGACAGATTTCAGGATAGGTTGAAGTAGCTTTGGGTGCTGGGCCGCGTTCTCCCACAATTAATTCATCATTGTTGATGCAAATATGTTTATGCTTGAATATATATTGCAGACATCTTGCTCGTTGAATTGGAATCGGAATATCTTCTGTGAATATAGTTTTATAAAATTCAGTTACCAGCAAAGCTCTTTCAGCAGAGATTTTATTCACTGCTTCCAGGCTGGCTTTCCTTAAATTATTTATTCTTTCGGTCATTATCTAACCACCAATTTCACTTTATAACTTGCTTTTACAAAAATTTGTTTGATAGTGTCAAGTATCTCCTGCGTTGGTTCTGAAAAACAATGATACTTCAGGTCTAATCTTTTATATTTTTCAGTTGCTATATTGTGATAAGGGAGCAGATTTATTTCTGTGATTGCTGGAAGTTTTTTTAGAAATTTAAGCATTTCATTTATGTTTTTTTCTGTATCTGTAACTTTCGGAATTACAGGAAATCGAATGGTTATATTTTTCTTTTTGATAGCTAATAATTCTAAATTTCTCAGAATCGTTTTATTTGAAGTTCCAACATAGTTTTTATGCTGTTCATCATCCATGATTTTCAGATCAAATAGAAACAGATCAACCAAGTCCAGTATTGATTCAAAAGCTTCTGTTGAGGATAATCCACAGGTATCTAACGTGACGTGAAGATTTTCTTTTTTGCATTCAACCAACAGTTCTTTCAAAAATTCAATTTGCAGAAGAGGTTCTCCTCCGGAAAAAGTAACTCCTCCTCTTGATTGTTCATAGAAAACCATATCTTTCAGAACTTCTGTCATCACTTCCTGAACACTCATTTCTTTACCAATGATCTCGTTTTTTTCGAAAGTTTTACCATCCAAAGAAATCTGTTTGGTTATCTTCTGTGGTTTGGTGTCGATGCTTTCAGGATTGTGGCACCATTGACAGGATAGCGGACAACCTTTGAAGAAAACTGTCGTACGAATACCTGAACCATCATGCACGGCAAAGCGTTTTATATCAAAAATTATTCCTTTCTGCATTTATCACCTCAAACAATGACTACAAATATTTTGGTAAGAATTTTGTAAATTAATAATTAGAAACCTTGCGAACGGTTTTCGAACTTCTTGCTTTTTTCTGACCTTCGCAATGGTTGTGTTTGTGCTCTCGGATTATCAGGGAAAAGTACGGATCTTGTGCTCGTGTTTTTACAAATAATCTTCCGAGATATCAGCTGAAACAATCTAAATTTTCCACTCAGTCCCCATTTTTCTTTTGACAGTTAGGACCTTATCAAAATTACTCAGAAGTGTTATTGAAAAATTGCTTTGTAACATAATAAAAAAAAGGTGAAAGACGAACAAGTAAATCCGTCTAATGTTCGTTTTTGTTAATTGTTAACAAATGCCGATAATTGGAAAAGTAGGAAGAAAGTCTTTTAAAGTTCGCGCCTTGAGCAGCACGATTCACATTGTACTGCTCATTGGTGCTATCACCATGATCTATCCTTTCATGATGATGGTTTCGGCTTCCTTCAAAAGTGACGTCGATTCCAAACATTTCAGTCTTTATCCCGAATATTTCACCAGTAGTGAAATGCTATTGAAGAAATACGTAGAAGCTCGTATGAACGAAGAATCAAACCTGTTCATCGAGCAATACCGCAACAAATATCTAGCTTTTGAATTTTTGGAAAAACCCTCCAAACCTGTTAAACAGAAATTTGCTGACTGGCAAAAATTTCTACAGGAGAAGTCGGATGATCACACTGTCTTCGACTACTATATTTCTGAACAATATGGGCGGGGAGTTTATCCTCGTAATGAACGCAAATTCCGTGATCAGATGAAGCTGGAAGCGGATAAATCGCTGGAAAGGTTCAATGAAAAATATGACACTTCCATCCTGAGCTGGGACGAAGTTCGGGTAGAAGAACGTAATATTCTCTCACGCAATTTTAGTGGGGATTATCAGGGTTATCTGGGACGATATAAAGATTTCCGTAAAGAACTTCCGCTGTGGAATCGAGTTTATGCAACTTTGGACGGAAACTTCATTGCCAATGAATTGATCACTAATTACCGGGGAAAGCTGGAATTGCTCAACGAGAATTTAGAAACAGATTTTCCAGACTGGCAGAATATTACTCTTTCTTCTCGATTAGCAGATGGTCCTTTGCAAAAACACTGGATCGAATACGTGAAAAAACAGGTAAATATTCATCATGTGCAGGTTGATGAAACTGCCACAAATCTCTACCGAAATTTCTTACAAAAAAAATATTCCGATATTTCACTTTTGAATGAAATTTATAAAACTGATTTTGATAGTTTTTCCAACATAATTTTACCAACTGATCTACCTCGATCCGGAGCTTTACTGGTGGATTGGACATTCTTTGTGGAGAACATTGTCCCTCCTGAATTTCTGATCTTGAGAAGTGTAGAAATCGATTTCCGTAATTGGCTACTACAGGAATATTCTTCTATCGATGAGTTGAATAAAGCTTATGAAAGCGGATTCGATTCTTTTACTGCAATTGAACTTTCCGAGCAGTTCCCGAAACACAATCTGGTTCTACAAAATGACTGGCAGAAGTTTGTAAAACTGGAAGCAACAGAAGATGCGATTGGCCTTTTGATGACCAGCCAGATGGAATTTCGTGAATTCATTAAAACTAAATTCCGTGATCAGATCGGAGAACTTGATCTGGAAGCAATGAATGATGTTTTAGGCACGAAATTCAAAGATGAAATGAATATTTATCCTTTGAAATTAATTCCGGAAAATGAGGAATACAAAATACTTTGGCTGGAATTTGTAACGGAAAAGGTCTCAGCTCAATTTTTAACTGTTAATAAATCTGAACTGCAGAATTGGCAGGTTTTTCTGCAAAACAAATATGATTCAATTGAAGATCTGAATCGGAAGTATGGTTTGATCTTCAATAATTTTTCACAGGTTTCGATTGATAATCAGACTATCGATTACTTCATTTTTAAAGAGCATAAAAAAGATATTTTCAACGAATTCACCAAACGAAATTACGTGATGGTGCTGGACGTGATGCTGTACAACGGTCTGGCAATTGTGAACACTCTGATATATTGTTCACTGGCTATTCTTACAGCTCTGTTGGTGAATCCGCTGGCAGCATATGCAATGAGTAGATTCAAACTGAGAGCAACCTATAAAATAATATTAGTCCTGATGCTGACAATGGCTTTTCCGCCAATGGTAATGGGAATTCCCAGCTTTTTGCTGTTAAAGAAATTCAATATGCTCAATACCTTCTTTGCCTTGATCTTACCTGCAGCGGCGGATGGTTATTTCATCTTCCTGTTAAAAGGCTTTTTTGATTCTCTTCCTCAGGAACTTTTCGAAAGTGCTACTGTGGATGGAGCCAGCGAAACAAGGATTTTCTGGCAAATCGCGATGAGTCTTTCCAAGCCTATAATGGCCGTGATAGCTCTGGGTGCTTTTAATGCTGCCTACCGCAATTTCATGTTTGCCTTCATCGTTTGCCAGGATAAAAGCATGTGGACGATGATGGTGCACATTTATCAACTGATGCAGAGAAGTGCTCCGGGTGTTGGTTTTGCAGCATTGGTTATTGCAGCAATTCCTACTTTCGGCGTATTTGTATTCTTTCAGAATATCATCATTCGCGGAATTGTAGTACCGACGGAAAAATAAGAAAAACCGCAAAGTTTCTTAGCCAACTTTTTCTTTACATATTAACTGGGTTGACAATTTCTTAACTCGCTTGAAATTAGCTATATTAAGAATCCACTTCGGTGGAAGATAGAGGATAAAATGTTAAGCAGTAATGAGATTAGAAAGCAGTTTATAGAATTCTTTGAGAGCAAGCAGCACAAAGCTGTTCCATCTGCTCCAGTAATTCCAATTGATGATCCAACCTTGCTATTCACAAATGCCGGAATGAACCAGTTTAAGAAGATTTTTCTGGGGCAGGTTGAACCAAAATATCCACGAATTGTAGATACACAGAAATGCATTCGCGCCGGTGGAAAACACAATGATCTGGACGAAGTTGGCAGAGACGGATACCATCATACATTCTTTGAAATGCTGGGAAATTGGAGCTTTGGTGATTATTATAAAAAAGAAGCAATTAATTGGGCCTGGGAATTACTTACAGATGTTTGGAAACTCCCCAAAGACTTGCTTTACGCAACGGTATATACAACAGATGAAGAAGCGTATAATTTATGGAAATCAGAAACAGATATTGACCTAACCCACATCGAATATCATGATGATATAGATAATTTCTGGAAGATGGGAAACACAGGTCCCTGCGGCCCTTGCTCGGAAATCCATATTGATCGTGGCATTGAGTTCTGTAATTTGCAGAATGATCTAAAACATGAATGTAAAGTGAATGGAGATTGTCATCGTTATATAGAGCTCTGGAATCTGGTTTTTATACAATACAACAGCGAAGAGGATGGAACTTTACTTCCATTGAAGGATAAATATGTTGATACCGGAGCTGGTTTTGAACGAATCTGTCAGGTTTTACAGAATAAAGACTCAAACTATCATACCGATCTTTTTATGCCCCTGATAGAGCGTATTGAGCAAATGTCAGGAATTAATTATTACAAAGATGAAAGGGGAACATCACATCGTGTGATTGCAGATCATGTTCGTGCTCTCAGTTTCGCTCTGGCCGATGGTGGATTACCTTCCAATGAAGGCCGGGGATATGTTTTGCGCAGAATTTTGCGTCGTGCTGCCAGACATGGCCATCTGCTCGGATTCAAAAAGCCGTTCCAACATGATCTGGTAGATACAGTAATTGAGATCATGGCAGAGCATTTTAGCGAACTGAAAGAAAAGCAGTCTCACATCAAAATGATCATCAAAGCCGAAGAAGAAAGGTTCAACGAAACACTTGATAACGGTTTGGCAAAATTTGATGAGATCATTAATGACACAATGGCTAATTATCAGCAAAGTATGTCAGAAATATATAATAGTAATAACTTTAAAGAAATGAAGAAACAAATTATTGAATATGAAAACAATCCTGCATTCATAGAATTAAAGAAGCAAATTCTTGAGCAGTATAATAATCCTGCATTCATAAAATTAAAAAAGCAAATTCTTGAACAGGATAATAACCCTACATTCATAGAATTAAAGAAGCAAATTCTTGAGCAGGATAATAACCCTACATTCATAAAATTAAAGAAACAAATTCTTGAGCAGGAAAACGACCCGAGCATCATTAAAATTAAGAAACTCATTTTTCAGAACGCAAATGACCAATTTATTCAAAATGAACTAATGAGTTTCACAAATAACAAAGAGTATTTAGAGTTTGTTAGGAAAATCGAAGAGGATAGTGTATATCTTGAAAAATATCTAAAGGATATAAGAATTGCTTTTCCAGGACAATCAGCATTCACTTTACATGACACATACGGTTTTCCACTTGATCTTACCAAAATTATAGCCAAAGAAAAAGGTTTAACAGTAGATGAAGAAGGTTTCTATAAAGAAATGGAAAAGCAAAAACAAAGAGCTCGGGAAGCCGGAAAATTTGAATTAAAGCTGGATGATACCGAGTGGATTGAATTCAAACCTTCAACTGAAACTGAATTCCATGGATATACCGATACTATTTCTAAATGCCACATTCAAAAGTACCATATCGATGCAGAAAACAATATAAAAATTGTATTAGATAGAACTCCGTTTTACGCTGAATCCGGTGGGCAGGTTGGAGATTCAGGAAAAATCTTTAATGATAATTGCAAAATTCTTATAACTGATGTAAAGAAAGACAATGATATTTTCATCCATCTTGGTAAATTAACTAAAGGTGAAATCAGTAAAGCTGAATTTACATCTGAAATTAATATTGAGAATCGTAAAAGTATTGCCCGAAATCACACTGCTACACACCTACTTCACAAAGCTTTGCGCGACGTTCTGGGAGATCACGTTCAGCAGAAAGGTTCTCTGGTTCATCCCGATCATCTACGTTTTGACTTCACTCATTTCCAGCAGGTAAGCAAACATGAACTGGATATGGTGGAGCGTGCTGTAAATGCGAAAGTGAGAGAATGCCTTGAATTGGATACCGAGATCAAATCTATCGACGAAGCCAGAAAAGCCGGAGCTATGGCTCTGTTTGGTGAAAAGTATGGTGAAAATGTTCGGGTGATTTCAATTGGTAATTATTCCAAAGAACTTTGTGGTGGAACTCATCTCAGATTTACAGGTGAAATCGGATTCTTCAAAATCACTTCCGAATCTTCCATCGCAGCCGGAATTCGCAGAATTGAAGCCATTACCGGAGAAAAAGCTGAGCAGTATATAAAACTGATGGAAAATGAGATAGATGAGATTGGAAGACACTTGAACGCTCCAGCCAGCGGAGTAATGGAAAAGATAGAAAAGATGCTGGCAGAAAATAAGAAGCTGCATGTACAAATGAAAGCAATCAGAGTAAAATCTGCCGGTAGTGCTCTGGATGATATGATCTCAAAAGCAGTGGATGTGAACGGAGTAAAGCTGGTTGTAGCAAAAGTTAACATTCCAAATCCCGGTATGTTGCGCCCGATCGGGGACCAGCTACGAGATAAACTAAAATCTGGAATTGGAGTTATTTTTGCCGATGCTGGAGGAAAAGTTTCTGTAATCACCATCGTAACGAAAGATCTTACACAACAATATCATGCTGGCAAAATAATTGGCAAAGTTGCAGAACTGGTTGGTGGAAAAGGCGGCGGTAGACCTGATATGGCTATGGCCGGTGGTAAGGATGTGAATAAGATCCCTGAAACAATGAAGAAAGTGAAAGAAATAGTCGCTAACAAATGAATATCCTCATAATCCGTCTTAGCTCGCTCGGTGATATTGTTCTTACACAATCTACAGCAGCAGTTTTAAAAGAACACTATCCGAAAGCTAAGATCCATTTCATTACCAAAAAAGCTTTTGTTCCACTTGTGCAGGCCTTTGGTTGTGTCGATGTAATTCATATTTTGGAAGATCATAAATCATTTTCCAAGTTAAAAAAACTGGGAAGAATTAATTTCGATCTTGTTATCGATCTTCATAATAAATTCAACACATTTCTTATTAAAACTATTGTGAATGGAAAACTTACAATAACATACAATAAGAAACACAGTCTACGACGGAAAATTGTAAAACACAAAACTAATGAGACTATTTCTTCTACTGTTAATCTTTATTTTTCAGTTTTTAAGAAATTGGAGATTTCCGTAGAAATCAAACGACCAAAATTATATCCACAGCAATTTGAAAATTCTTTGATAAACAACTTGAAAAAAAATGGTAAACAGTTGATTGGAATTTTCCCTGGAGCATTACACAAAACCAAACAATATCCAATTGAGCAAACAGCAGACGTAATTAATAATTTGTCAGATAAATTTCATTTAATTCTGTTAGGCTCTACAAATGAACTTTCACTATCGGAAAAACTGGTTTCACTCTCAAATAAAGAAGTTACAAATCTATGTGGAAAACTAACAATTTTCGAAATGATCTCGGCAATAAATGACTTAGATATAATTATAACTAATGACAGCGGCCCTATGCATATTGCTGCTGCACTGAACAAATCACAGATCGCTATCTTTGGTGCTACACATCCCAAACTGGGTTTTGCTCCTATGAATAAAAATGCGATTGTATTAACTGCTGATGTTGATTGCCAACCATGTTCACTACACGGTTCCACCAGTTGCCCTTTAGATCATTTCAACTGCATGAAAAGCATAATGTTTACAGAGATTATCACTTCTTTAGAAAGCCTAAATTCTAATCGTTGACAAAAATCTTAAATGAAAATTAATTTGTCTCATAATAATTTTTTTTTAAAATAAAAAGGAGAAGAAATGAAAAAAATTTGGATTCTGGTTCTTTTATCAATGATATTTTTTCTTTCGGCTATTCCAAACAAATATGAATTAACAGCTACATACCTATCTAAAAATAATTGGCAAATAACATACACTTTACCTGTAGATGATGAAAATATAACTTTAACAGTACTTGGGAAAGGTGGCACCTATATTATTACTCTAGCAGAATTTAAATCACAAAAAGCTGGAGCTTATACTTATTTCTGGGATGGTAATGATGAAAATGGATTGCCAGTTGAAGGAGTTTCTGCAAGATTCAGAACTAGTGCAAATGGAGCTATGAAAGCAATTTTATTGAAATAAATTATATTCTCAATTTTTACAAATTCAGATAAATGCTTCTGGAATCAACTAACTAATAAAGAAGTAAACAAAAGCCAGCAGAGCAACTAAACAATCTTTCAATTTTCAAATTATTATCTAAAAACAAATCCAACTGTCACTTTTTTTTACACAGACAAAAACTTTGTTGACAAGTTTACCGCTAAACACTTTTTTTTGTATCTTTTAAAAGGGGATAAAAGTTGCTATGAATGCAAAAATTGAAGAAGTTTTGGCGAAATTTGTAACTGACAGTGATTCTTTGCTTGATGAAATACTAAAGAAATTACAACCAGAAAAAAGCAAAGTAATTGAAGTTATTGGTCCATCAGGATCAGGGAAAACTTCCATTTTCAGAAAAGTAATCGAATTATTTGAAGAACAAAAAGCCGATGTTCATTATTATCTTTCGCGCCTATTTCAATTCAATCAATTCAAAGATTTAATTCAGCTGATTACCGATATTTCTGATAAAGATTTAGAAGAGTTAATACAGGAATCTCATTATAAAGGAATTGAAAAGAAGTATGATTTCTTTTATTTTATTACTGAACAACTCTCAAAGAAAAAACTCATAAAACCAAGACTTATTGCTATTTACGAATCATTTATCTTAGATTCATACTGTCTTGATTTTATTCAATATTTTGTGCATTATTCCGACAAAATACCTGTTAAATTTATTCTATTTTCTCGAAAAGAAGCTTTAGCATTTTCCGACAAAATTGAGCTTCCAATTCCAACATCTTCTGATATCCGGCAGATGTTGAAAGAGGTCTATCCCGATAATTCTGAAACTTTCACATCTGATGCAGAAATCCTGGAAAATATTTCTAAAGGAAATCTTTCGCTGATCGAATATTTTTTAGCAAACTGTAAGATCTCGAAGAAAAAAATTGATTTTTCCGCTTTTCTTGATAAAAAGATGAAAACCGGAGATAAATACAGATTGGAATTTGAGAAATTACCCCCCCAGCAACAGGAATTAATTTTTAATATTCTTCTTTTAGATATGAAAGCATCATCGAATAATCTGAAAATGGTGTATAGGAAAGAACCATTTACAAAAAATCTGAACACACTGATAAGAAATGGTATTGTCATCGAGAAGAACGAACAATATTTTACTAAAAAGGCAACAACAGTAAAAGCCATTTTATCAGAACGGGATTCAAAAAAACAAAAAGAAATTTTAAAAAGAATTACTCCAATTATCGGGCAAAATATCAGTGATCAAATACTTATAATGCTGAAGCAATATACTGTGAAAATTCTTACTCGAGTTCTGGAGGATGTTGCCAAACTTCACGATTTCGACTCCGTTATCAAACTTGGAAAAATACTATTAGATACTCAACCAAAACCCGAGGAAAAAGTAGAAATGCTAACTCGTTTGGGAAAAGTCAGCCGCATTTTGGGCAAAAACGATTCAGCATCAGAATATTACCGAAGAGCTTTAAAAATATGTACAGACAATTCACTTCCAGCAGATGATGTCGTTTATTATTTGGCTCGTTGCCTTAACTCTATAGGATCATCTGCCTTCGCTCTGGAAATAATGAAGAAATATTCTCCTACCCCTCAAAATGAGTTCATGCAATGTAAAATATTGCTCCTTAAAGCTGACATTCTGCAGGAAATGGAAAATTATGAAGAGGCAATTGAAAATGCAGAAGAGGCTTATCAGATATCTGACAAAATAAAAGATTCCAGCTTACAATTCCAAATAAAAGCAGACTATTTCAAGAGTTTAGGAAAAATAGATTATTACGGAAATGAATGGAACAAGGCACAACGAGAATTTGAAGAGGCCGAGAAATTTTACTCAAAAATCGATGATAAAGAAGGTTTGGCTGCTGTTTATAATAACTTGGGAGTTATTGCAATGTATCAGAGCGATATTAAAGCTGCCGAAACCCTTCATTTTAAAAGTATTAAACTTGAAGAATCCCGATTTAATTTATCTGGGATGTCTACTAGTTATTGTAATCTTGGCTACCTTTATGAGGAAAAAAGCGATTACAACAAATCCATGAAATATTTACAAGAAGCTTTGCGATTACAAATCCTTCTGGGTGATCAATATACTATCGCCAATATTTATATGAATATCGGTGTAACCTACATGGATAACAACAAATTTGAAAAAGCTGAAGAAGCATACAATAATTCCCTGGAAATTGCTATAGAATTCAATCTGCATAAAAATATAATTAATTGTTATAATAATTTGGGTGCATTGTTTTTCCGATCAGGTAATTTCAAAACTGCGATAGATTATTATGAACGCGCCGTAAAAAAATCAAAAGATCAAGAATTTAAAGAAGGTATGATTAGTTCGTACATCAATATTGGCGAACTTTTTGAAAAACGCGGAGAATACAACCTCGCTTTGGATTATTATGAAAAAGCTAAAGAATTACTTCCAAACATTACTGATGATCTCATGAAAGCAATACTTTACGGAAATCTTGGCAGTGTACTTACTCAATTACATAAATTCAAGGATGCTTATGCATACTTGGTGGAAAGTATAGATTTCTTTAAAAGTACTAACCAAAAAAGCCAAATAATAGAAGGTTGCCATAAACATGCTATCTATTTTATTTTTACCCGCAATTATGAAAGCGCAAACTATTACTTAGACCAAGCGTTCAAGTTATCAGAAGAACTAGAAAGTGACTTACAAATTGGCAAATGTTATTATATAAAAGCTTTGTTGGAAAAAGATAATCCAGATGCGGCATTAGAATCACTAAAGTTGGCTACAGAAAAATTTGTTAAATCCAAAGATGACTTTGAGCTTGCTCTGACAAATTTTGAATACGCATCTTTACTTTTAGAAAAAGAGGATTGGGAACAAGCCTTGCAAATTCTAACGGAAAACAAAAAGATTATTACAAAATTTGAAGCAATTAAATTCTTAGAGAGAAATGATCTATTGATTCAAAAGATTCATAAACGATATGAAAAAGAGGTAAAAGAGTCGAAAATTCAAGAGTCGATGCTCAACAAATTTTATGAAATAACCCAACAACTTAATGATATTTCCGATTTCGATACCCTTTTGGATACAGCTTTAGATCAATTAGTAAATTTTGCAGAGGCAGATGGCGGAATTTTTGTTATATACAATAATGAGATGGTTAAAGACTCCTGGGAATATCTTATATTGAATAATTTTTCCAATCGAGATTCGGACTTTTCATTAATGATGGATATTGTGCAGGAAACATATAACGAAGGCAATAGTATTAATCATAAGCAGCCACATTTTGCTGCTGAATATAACAATATTATCTCCTATCCACTTACCGTGCGTAATGAGAAAAAAGGAGTGATCTGCTTATTCACAAAACGTGGTTCTCACTATTTCACCGAGAAAATGTTTAACCTTATTAGTGCACTATGCAACCAGATAGTTGTAATCGTAGAAAATATATCATATGAGAAGCTGCAAAAAGCTCACGAAATAATTCGTAAAGAACTGGCAACTGCCAGTACTTTTACAAATATTATAGGAAAGAGTGAGAAAATCCAGGATATTTTCCGTATGATTGAAAAGATAAAAAATGCCCCGACCACAGTTCTTCTGGAAGGTTCTAGTGGTACTGGAAAAGAACTTATTGCCAGGGCAATCCATTACAATAGCAATCGTAGAAATAAACAATTTGTAGCTCAATATTGTGGTGCTTTACCCGAGACTTTATTGGAAAGCGAATTATTTGGGCATGTAAAGGGTTCGTTCACCGGAGCTTCTCATGACAAAAAAGGCTTATTTGAAGTCGCCGATGGCGGAACTTTCTTCCTGGATGAGATCGCTGACATCAGCCTTTCAACTCAAGCAAAACTACTACGATTTCTACAAGAAGGTGAAATCAAAAGAGTTGGCTCTACCAATACTCAGCACGTAGATGTGCGAGTAATCTGTGCAACGAATGTTTCTCTTCGTGAAAAAGTAGAAAATGGTGAATTCAGATTGGATCTGTTTTATCGGCTTAATGTAATCCGTATGGAAGTTCCTTCTCTCAAAGAAAGAAAATCCGATATTCCACTGCTGGCCGTACATTTTTTAGATAAGTACTGTCGTAAACTAGATAAAGAAATAAATGGTATTACAGAAGAAGCTATGAAATATATGATGAATTATGACTGGCCGGGAAACATAAGGCAGCTGGAAAATGAGCTGGAAAGAGCAATTACTCTTTCAGATGGCGATAATGCAATAAAATCATCAGATCTTTCTCCCGAGATCTTTCGTTTTCAAGACAACCAGAAAACAGTTCAACTACTCGAGAAAAGAAGCTTGAAAGATGCAGTGGAAGATCTGGAAAAACAAATGATAGTTTCTGTACTGAACGAAACAGATTGGAATCAAACCCAGGCTGCCAAAAAACTTGGTCTCAGCCGTCAGGGACTCATCAAAAAAATGCAACGTTACCGTCTGGAACGCTAAATAAATGAAAGATTTACTAGATTTTGTAGCACTGGACATCGAAACTACCGGTTTTGATTTTGAGAAAAATGAGATCATCGAGATCGGGGCTGTTCGATATATAAAGGGAGAGCAAAAAGAGACATTTTCTGTTTTTGTAAATCCATTAAATCCAGTTCCAAAATTCATCAAGCAACTTACCCACATCACAGATCAACAATTAGCAGGTGGCGATAAGATTTCTGATGCTTTGGTTAAGCTTTTGGAGTTTGTGGGAACAGATTTAATAGTGTGCCACAACACATCTTTTGATATCGGTTTTTTAAATGCAAAATATGTAGCAAATGGTTTTGTTAAACTTTCAAATCGAACATTAGACACATTAGATCTTAGCCGAATTTACCTTCCTTTTATTACAAACCATAAATTAGGAACTGTGGCAGAATATTTCCAGGTCGATCTTTCCAATGCCCATAGAGCTTTCTACGATGCAATTGCAACTGCTGAGATCCTGGTAAAATTATTGGATTTCATTAACGAGAATATTCCTCTTAAATTAAATCACAGGTTACTGGATATTGCTTCTTCTGCTAGAAACACTTTGGGATTAGCAGGCTTCTTAGAAATGATCGTTGATCATCAGAAAAAATTTGCACTGCTTTCCAAACAGAAGCCAAAGATAAATTTTCATAATCGGAATTATATAGAACATAAGCCGGAAATAACAGAAGATGTAACCATCGAAGATGTGTTTGGAGAAACTGGGCTTTTTGCCAAAGAGTTTGAACATTACGAAATGCGTCAGGGTCAAATAGACATGGCCGATGCCATCTTGGAACAATATCTTCGTGATGAATTCCTAATGGTAGAAGCAGGAACAGGTGTGGGAAAATCCCTGGCTTATCTGGTTCCATCTATTATCTATTCCAACCAAAATGATAATAAGAAAATCATAATTTCCACCAACACAAAAAACCTGCAGGAACAGCTCTTTTATAAAGACCTGCCAACTGTAAGCAATTGTGTGAATCTACCTTTCAAAGCTACTTTACTTAAAGGCCGGCGCAATTATGTTTGCCAGAAGAAATGGCTGGAAGCAGCTATGGATATGGATAAGCTTTTTTCACCTTCGGAACTGCGAGCTTTGATGAACCTGGTCGTGTGGAAGGAATTTACTAAAACCGGTGATATTTCGGAAAACAGCTCCTTTAATACAACGCGGGATGCCGGAGTTTGGAAAAAAGTATCATCAGATTCATTTCTCTGCAGCGGTCGCAGATGCCCGTATTATAAACAATGCTATTTAATGGACGTCCGCAAAAAAGCAGAAGAATCTAATTTGGTGATTATCAATCATCACCTGATGCTGGCTGATATGACCACCGATTTTGCCACTTTGGGTGAATATGAACATCTTATCATTGATGAAGCTCATAACTTACCTCAGCTTGCCCAGGTGGAATTGGGAATGTCTCTATCTTACCCCGACTTCAATAATTTCTTCAATTCACTTTTTACAGGCAAAAAGAAGTATCAATATGGAATCCTGGTTAACCTGAAAACTGCAGCTATTAAAAGTGATTTTCCGAAAAAAGAAGATTTCATGGAAAAGATCGAAGAAGCGATCAAGATCATTGATGAAAATAGAGAAACCTTCGCCGATTTCTTCCGCAAAATCAGAGAAGTTGTCGAGAAAAAGGGAAGTTATGGAAAGCTTCGTATTACTGATATGGACAACCATTATTTCCTCACTGATTACTTAAGCCAGATCATTAATTTCTGGAAAGATTTTTCTCGTGCAATGCTGCCTCTTTACGATATTCTTTCCAATGTGAATAAACAGAAATTCATTGAGCATGCTCAGCATCTGGAAACTTTAGAACGTATTCAACAGCGGATCGCTGAAACATACACAAACCTGACGTCACTGCATAACCCGAGTTTGGAAAATTACGCTTTCTGGATGGAAACATTTCAAGTTCAGGATGAAAATTATCCCTCCGGAGTTTTGTGCTATTGTCCATTGAATGTAAATGATATTTTTAACGCTCAACTTTATGATAGAATGAAATCTGTGATCTTCACATCTGCCACTATGGCAATCCGCGATAAATTTAAATATTTTGCTAATAGAATGGGACTGGACCAGCGCGAAGAAGGCTTCGTAAAAGAGCTAGTTGTACAGTCTCCATTTGATTATAGCAAACAAGCACTGGTGTTGGTTGCCGGTTTTTTACCCGATCCCAAAGATCGTTTTTTTGCCAGCCAGAGTTTAGAGTTGATTCGACAAAGTGTGGAAATTTCCAAAGCCGGAACCATGGTTCTGTTCACAGCATACAAGAATTTGAACGATGTATATGACTCTTTGTATGACGAATTTTATGCTAAAGATATTTCACTGCTGGCTCAGGGTAAAGGAGTTGGACGTTCTGCCATGCTCAAAGAATTCCGTGAACATCGAAGTTCAGTTCTGCTGGGAACGAATTCATTCTGGGAAGGTGTTGATGTGCCGGGTGAATCGCTGGAATTATTGGTGCTGCACAAACTACCATTTTTGGTTCCTTCTGAACCCATCGTGGAAGCATATTTGGAAAAATTGAATGCAGAAGGCAAAGACAGTTTTATGCATTATATGCTGCCCAACGCTCTTCTTAAATACCGTCAGGGATTTGGACGTTTGATCCGCAATAAAACAGATAAAGGTGTCGTTCTGGTGCTGGATAACAGGATCCTAACTAAGCGTTACGGACAGTTCTTCAAAGATACGGTTCCAGCCAAAACCATAATCCCCACCACCGAACTGGAAATTTACGATCACCTGGCAAAGTGGTTTAGAACTTAGACTGATATAACAAAAACTTACTAAAGTAAACAAAATATAATTGTCATTCTCGATCTGATCGGGAATCCATGATTTTATCCAACCTTGAAAGAGCTAAACACGAAGAAAACCAGCCAGAAGCCTTTTCAAGGTTTTAGTTTGACATATAATTCCTGCATCCGCAGTTTCGATTTCGCTACTGAGATTATGAAGGAAAAGAAGAAATGTTCAAAAATGTTTTATTGATTCTTACAGCAGTATTTTTAATTTCCTGTGCCACAATAACCAGTAAAAAAGAATATGATATTAATTTCTACTCAAAAGAACAAAACTCTCAAGTTATGGTTAACGAACAAGTTTATGATCTTCCTGCCAAGATAAAAGTAAAACGTTCTAAAAATGATCTGCTAGTTACTTATTTATCGGAAGCTGATAGCAGCAAGGCTTTACTAAAACCATCTGTTACCTATAAGTTTATTTATGGAAATCTCGTTTGGGGTAGCCTATTACCAGCAGCTTATCTTATCGATCTTACAAACCAGAAGAGATTCTATTACGGAAAATATATCCATTTGTATACGACTGATTCTACTAGGATAGTTACAACTCCTATTACAAAACGGTATCAAAATTCTGCTTCTAGATATAATAAAGCGCTTGCAAAGCAGTTGAACGTTTTTGCTTCATTCCCATGGGTAAATGATTTTTATATGCAGCCCGAAGGTGAAGGGATTAAAACTAACACTGGGTTCATGGGGTTTGGGTTAGGTGTAGATTATTTCTATAAAAGTAATAAATATATTTCGTGTTCAATTAAAGGAGTGATGGATTTCTTCATTCCTGTTCCTGTAGCGGTAGATCCTATTGGAGAACTAGAGTTCATGAGTTCATCGTATATAATGGTTACTGATAACATTTTCTTAGAGAAATTTTCACTGGGATATGGTATTAATGCAGCACACAATGACTGGCGTTACAGATATTTTGAAAACTTTGGCGCTCCTCCAGCACCCAGGAAACCTGTAGTTAAAGACGGCAAGTCCTTTGGACTAGTTGTTAATGGCTACTATCAATTAACTGAAAACTTCTGGTTTGGATTGATTTATCGCCCAAATTTTCTTAAGTTCGAGCCAGCTTTAGAGCTTGAATATGAACATGTAATCAGTTTGGATTGATTTATCGCCCAAATTTTCTTAAGTTCGAGCCAGCTTTAGAGCTTGAATATGAACATGTAATCAGTTTGGATTTTATGTTAAAAGGTAAATTAGGAAAATTGTAGAAATCATTGAGGAGATTATGCAAAACAAAATCGATAGTATTTTTGAAGAACGAAAAGAACACAGTTCCAAAAGGGTTACTTTAAAACCACGAACAGCTGAAGATTTTGATATTTATTACAAATTGTGGACAAATGACGAAGTAGTAAAATTTATTTCATTCCCCAAAAAAACCGAAGAAGAATTACAAAAACAATTTGAAAATATTCTTGGTTATATGGAAAAGAAGTTCACCTTTGGATACACGATTTTTTGTAATGATGCCAAGAAAAAGATCGGCAGTTTTGGAATTCATGCAATAAGTAAGATTTCTTCACGCGTTGATATTGGTTATCTTCTACTGCCTGAATACTGGAACAAGGGGATTATGAGTGAACTAGTAAAAATGATGCTGGATTATCTCTTTAATGAAATCAATCTAAATAAAGTTTGTGCAACTGCGTTTATGGACAACACAGCTTCCAGAAAAGTATTAGAGAAATTTGGTTTTCAATTGGAAGGTGTTCTCAAAAGTCATAATTATATTGAGATTAAAGATAAATATTATGATGATGCAAAGTATAGGTTATTGAGAGAGGATTATGCAAAATAAGATCGAAAGTATCTTTGAAGATAGTAAAGAACACAGAACAGAAAGACTTACATTGAAACCTCATAAATCCGATGATCTTGATATTTATAGCAAAATTTGGACAAACGAACAAGTACTGAGATATATACCTATCTCTCCCAAAAAAAATGAAGAAGACTTAAAAAGATCATTTAATTTGGTAATGGATTATATTGCTTCGAAAGGAAGCTTCAGATATACAATATATTTAAATGAGACGAATGTTAAGATCGGCTACTTTGCAATTAACGCAATAGATCGAGTTTCTTCCAGGGTAAATCTTGGTTGTTTTATTCTACCTGAATATTGGAATAAGGGGATTTTGACTGAAATCATTGAGATGATGCTAAAATATCTTTTTGATGAAATTGAATTAAATAAGATATGTACGACTATAAATTATGACAATATCGCAGCCAGAAAAGTACTGGAGAAATCTGGCTTTAGACTGGAAGCTCTCCTCAAGAAACATGATTATGTTGAAGAAGAAGATAAATATTCTGATGTTGGGAAGTATGGAGTTTTAAGAGAGAAGTTTGGATTGGACTTGCTTCGAAACAAAGTTTGAAGCGAAAACAATGCTATTTTGTAATTCTCGACTCACACAAAAGTTGCGAGTCAAGTCTTGCATTCCATCCCCCTTCCTTCTTCCTTTCTCGCTTATCTACTTCCTCTCATTTTAACTCTACAGTTAAAAACATTTGACAGATAAAATCTCATATTAATCCTGAATTCAGATAAGAAATTTAAGATTAGAGGATAGATATGAGTGATCAGATATCGCTGTTTGAAGCAACCAAGAAGCCAACCAATGTACCCTTAGCAGAGAAGATCCGGCCGCTGGAAATCAACCAGATTTTTGGTCAACAGAAGTTGATGGAAGATGGATCGCAACTGCGCAACATGATCGAAAACGACAATTACAATTCTTTCATTTTGTGGGGACCTCCTGGCACTGGAAAAACCACCATTGCCCGATTAATCGAAACCAAAACTTCGCATCGTTTCATCTCTTTCAGTGCAGTGCTTTCCAGCATCAAAGATGTAAAAGCTGTGATGAAAGAAGCAGAATACAATTTGAAAGAAAAGAACAAAGGAACCATTCTTTTCATCGATGAGATCCACCGTTTTAATAAATCTCAGCAGGATGCTTTTCTGCATTATGTAGAATCAGGTGCTATTCTCCTGATCGGAGCCACAACCGAGAATCCATCTTTCGAAGTAATCTCAGCCTTGCTTTCTCGCTGTAGTGTTTTTGTGCTGGAACAACTTTCCGATGAAGATATTATCAAGATCATCCAACGTGCTATTAATGCACTTTCAGTTGAAATTGAATTTGAAGAGAAGAGTCTTCCCTACCTGGCAGAGCTTTGTGGTGGTGATGCCCGAAAAGCACTCAATCATTTAGAAATCATTTTGCAGAATGTGAAGGATGAAAAGCTGATCGATGTTCCATTTATTTCTAAAATTCTCAGTCGCAAAGCAATGTTTTATGATAAAGATCGTGAGGAGCATTACAATGTAATCTCTGCTCTGCATAAATGTTTGCGCGGCAGCGATCCGCAGGCTGGATTGTATTGGCTGGCGCGCATGCTGGAAGCTGGAGAAGACCCGCTGTACGTCGCACGCCGTTTGGTGCGTTTTGCTTCCGAAGATATTGGTCTGGTCGATCCGAATGCTTTGGTCCAAGCGATTGCTGTTAAAGAAACATGTCATTTCTTAGGAATGCCGGAAGCAAACGTTGCACTGGCGCAACTGGTGGTCTATCTGGCTACCGCACCAAAGAGCAATGCATTGTACGCAGCCTATAAAAAAGCTGCCGCTGATGCGCAGAAAACCAGCCATCTGGGAGTACCGTTACATATCCGTAATGCTCCTACCAAATTGATGAAAGAGTTGGATTACGGCAAAGATTACACCTACGATCATATACACAAAAATGCTTACAGTTACCAGAAATATTTCCCTGATAAAATGGATGAAAAGAATTATTATCAACCATCCAAATTCGGATATGAAAAAGAGATCCAGAAACGTTTGGATTGGTGGAAGAAATTGAGAGATGAGAAAAAAGACTCGTAGGGGAAATTCACGAATTGCCCACGATATTTCCGGAGATTCGTGAATCACCCTTACAAAATGAAAGATTTTAAATTAACTCCCATCCAGGCCAAACGGCTTCTTGGTCATGTAAAACAACCGGACGACTGGTTCGGATTAAAATATAATATGAACTTGTATCGAGGTTGCCAGCATCAATGCATCTATTGCGATACCCGCAGCAAATGTTACCAGATCGAAGATTTCGAAAACGCAATTCTTTACAAAGAAAATGCGATTGAATTATTGAGAAAAGAACTAGCAACCAAACGTGTGAAAGGTGTTATCGGATTAGGTTCCATGAATGATCCTTATCAACCAATCGAATCGAAATTGCAATTAACACACAAAGCTTTGGAAGTTATCGCGGAGTTTGGTTTTCCTCTACATATTATCACCAAAAGTAGTTCAATCTTGAACGATTTAGAACTCCTGAAAAAGATCAATCGTGTGTTTGCAACTATAAGCTTCACCATCACGACCGCAGATGATGCTCTGGCAAAGATCATAGAACCCGGTGCATCATTGCCTTCCCAAAGATATGAAGCAATGCAGATCCTATCTAACAATGGGATTCAAGTGGGAATATCTTTAATGCCGATCCTTCCATTTATCGAAGATAATGTAGAAAATATTGAAACAATCCTGGAGAAGGCTCATGAAGCCGGAGTAAAATATATCATTCCAGCTTTCGGCATGACGATGCGGGATCGTCAGCGTGATTATTACTATAGAAAATTAGATGAACATTTTCCCGGATTAAAACAAAAATACATCCGTAAATTTGGTTGTAATTATAGCTGTGGTCCAAATAACTATCACGAATTGGAAAGTACTTTTGATAGACTATGTAAAAAGTTTAATATCTCTCCCAAAATACTTCATTACAAAAAAGAGACAGAAGAGCAAATGAGTATGTTTTGAAACATTTCAGCACAGAGGTACTGAGAAACAAAAAAGCTCTGAGTAAATAACAATGTTCAAAATGGAGTCTTTTCGAATTTTCACTCAATGCCAACGAACGAAGCAATCTTTTCTGTCATACTGAGTTTATCGAAGTATGGAGATATCTTACATTTTCTTTCATGCAAAACAACAATTGTGGAATGAGATTCTTCATTTGAATAACAAGAAGAATTTTTCAGAAAGGCATTCCCATTTTTACCTTTATTCTTTAAATTACTTGTCAACAGCACCTTTCCTTTTTCAGTTTGTTTAGCATAAAAAATTATTGGAGTTGGATTTTGAAAAAATTCATTTTTATATTAATTATCGGGAGTATATTTATGTCATTAACTGCATCCGGCTATAAATTGCCACCTCAAAATATTCAGGAGATCTTCGATAAGATCCGTCCACCATATTATTCATTTGTTCCTTATTCCGAAATGGGATTTGAGATAAATTATCAGCGTTATCAGACTTTGGAGCAAATTAGCGATCCTGTTGTAAAATTGGCCGGAGAAGAGCTCTCTATTCGTTTGAATGCTCCTATGGAAAAATATCCAACCAATTACTTCGTTATAGATAACTTTAAAACAGGGAAGAAGATAAAGGTAGATTTTCCAGACGACATCAGAATTCGGGATTACAAACTTTCTTTTGATAATGGTAAAATTGCTTTCTTGCATGAAGTGGAATCTGGACTGCAAATATTGATTGTGGATACAAATTCAGGAAAGATTACCAAATTTGATAATTTCTATCTGAATGATGCTTTTGAAGGAACCTGCTTTCAATGGATGAATGATAATTCACTACTATTAAAAATAATTCCAGAAAATAGAGGTGAAATTCCGAAAGAACCGATCGTTCCTAATTCGCCGATTATAGAAGAAACAAGTGGTAAAGTAAGTACTGTACGCACCTATCAAAACCTGCTCCAGAATGAATTTGATGAGATTTTATTTGATTATATTTTCACTTCTCAGCTGGCAATTTTGAATACAAAGAGTGGAAAATTAAAAATTATAACAGGACCAAAGATCTGGGATGATCTTAAGTTATCACCAGATAATAATTATATCTTCGTTAACCGTATTAATAAACCTTATTCTTACCAGGTGCCCTATTATAGATTTCCGCAAACCTACGAAGTCTTGAATCACAAAGGTGAAGTAAAGAAGATTATTTATGAACAACCAATACAGGATCAGATTCCCATTGGTGGTACTTATATAGGACCGCGTCGCTTTCGATGGCAGCCACTAAAGGATGCATCGCTGGTTTGGATAGAAGCTTTGGACGACGGTGATCCCAAAATTGAAGTTCCGCATCGTGATAAAATTATGCGACAGGCAGCACCATTTTCTTCCCAACCGGAAGAACTTCTTCGTACAGAATATCGCTATTCCAGCATCTCCTGGTCGCAGGAAGAAGATGAAATTATCTACTCCGACTATGATCGGGATCGCATTTGGATAAGAAACTGGTTGTATAAAATTGGCAGCAAAGAAGAACCAAAACTGCTATTTGATATGAGCCGCCGTGATCGATATAATTTCCCTGGCAAATTAATAACGAAAAAAACGAAAAGTGGAGAAAAGGTATTCCTAAAGAAAGACAATTTCGTGTTTTATAATAATGATGTAGGAGCTTCGCCGGAAGGGCGTTTTCCTTTTATTTCCAAGATGGATCTTTCCACATTGGAAACCCAGATCCTCTGGAAATGCCAACCAGATCATTACGAAACATTCCAAACTTTTATGGATGAAGATTTGAATAAAATTGTAATCCGCAGTGAGAGCAATGAACAATATCGTCAGTATTTCTTTGTAAATCTAGATATAAAAGAGAGAACTCAATTTACAAATTATCCCAATCCATATCCTGAGATCACAGACTTAAAAACCGAATTGGTGACCTACACTCGTAAAGATAGTATTCCACTCTCTGGTACACTGATTCTTCCAGCTGACTATAAAGCAGGAGATCGTCTTCCTCTTATATTTGAAGCCTACCCGCAGGAATTCACTGACGCAGCTACTGCTGGACAGGTTACAAATTCTCCCAATCGTTTTCCAAATTTCTGGGGAGCATCTATTCGATATCTGGTTTTGGAAGGTTATGCAGTTTTATTGAATGCTTCTATACCGATAATCGGAGATCCGGAAACTGTGAATGAAACATTTATCGAGCAGACTGTGAGCAGCGTGGAAGCAGCAATTAATTATTTGGATGAACGTGGAATTATCGATCCTGAAAGAGTTGGTGTAACAGGGCATAGTTACGGGGCATTCATGGTTTCCAACGTACTGGCTCACAGTAATATCTGTGCAGCAGGAGTTGCCAAAAGCGGGGCTTATAATCGCACACTTACTCCCTTTGGCTTCCAGAGTGAAAGACGTACATTGTGGAAGGCAAAAGATTTCTACATGGAAGTTTCTCCTTTTATGCATGCCGAAAAGATTAAAGAACCTCTCTTACTTATTCACGGTGAAGATGATCCTAACTCTGGCACATATCCGATCCAGTCAAAACGTTTTTACCAGGCTCTTAAAGGTAATGGCGGAACTGCAAAATTAGTAATTCTGCCTAAAGAAGGGCACGGCTATGCGGCCAGAGAATCGCTGTTACATGTACTGGCAGAAACGGTAGAATGGTTCGATAAATATGTAAAAAACAAGGAAACAGCAGAAAAGGAGTAAGAAAGGAATTCTTACTTCGCGAATGGTCGGAAAACCTTCGGAACGGTGAGGATAATCTTTTCAACCGTTCGCAAGGATTAAAACCGTTGCGAAGGTTTTTTATTTCATTCCAATAATAGAAATCTGTCTTTGTGTAGTTCTGTTTTCTCGATATGAAAAATAGTTAGCTTCACTTTTCGTACATATTTCATGATTAATAATCTGATTTTCAGATATCCTAGCTTCTAATAGGTTTGAAATAATTACTTTTTTCAGATCCAAATTTGGATAAATTTGTTCAACTCCGGTCTTACGAACAAAATCATCAAAGATCTTTCTCCCAACGTTATAACATTGGGAACAGATTGCAGGGCCTAATTCAGCATGGATACTATCGATTTTGCAGCCAAATCTTCGTTTCATTATTTTTATAGCTTTTCCCACAATGCTTTTTTCAGTGCCAATTCTACCTGAATGTAGTGCTGCTATCACTTTTTTTTTCAGATCATATAATAATATCGGTACGCAGTCTGCTGTTTTAATGCAAAGGAACAGATTTTCCTGGTTTGTTATAAGTCCATCAACTCCTTTAATGGATGGCTTAATTATCCCAGATCCTGCCAGCTTCTCTGTTATAATTTTGATCTTATCTGAATGAATTTGTTTGGCCAGCACAACACTTCTTGTTTTTACACTGAAAGAATCTATATCAATCTCATGGGAGTGCTTCAGATTATACAAACTCAGGTTCTTATCTCCAAAAAAGTGTAGCAATTTCATCTTATACTCCAAATCTTATCTTTCCAGCATCGATTTGTAAGCTGCTCTCACGTAATCAGCTAATTCTTCTCCAAAATCTGATGCAGTAACAATTTCATTGGGATCAACTTCCACATTATTCAGATACTGCAAGCGTAGAACATCTCCGTTATCTTTTTCAGGAATGATGCCAGCGAAGAAAAAGCCCATCATTTCCAACGATGCGCAGTATTTTTGGCTGGCAGGATTTGAAAGAGGAAGATCCATATATATACAATTCATCTGACGGAAGCATAATTCCCTTAAACGAAATTTGGTCAGTTCAACAAAATCTTCGCCGAATTGGATGATCTTCATAAAAGCGAATTTTCGCTCTGGCTTCACAGTTACGTCTATCTGAGATTTTTCTGCCAAATCTATTGCATTCCTCTCATCATTTTTGTCGATTACATTCCTCTCCAATTTATTCATCTCATAGATCTTTTTGATAATTGCATTGTGGTGGAATGGAGGATAAGTATCATGTTTATGGCCATCTGATATTTTGTAATAGAAGAACATGGCCGGTGTACGTTTGGTTTTAGCTTTCTTTTCAATGTTCTTAAATTGCATCGTAGCCGGAGATAATCCCAGCAGAACTCCAGTTTCCCTAGCTCCCAGCGACAAATTACCTTTTTGGGAATAGGGATGCACGGCTACTGCTTCGCTGTAAAATCCAAGTACACCCAGGTCTTTGGCTTGCTCAGCCATATAAAGTTTCATTTTCTTAAAGAGACCACGACCACGATAACGAGGATCGACAACTGCCATTCCAGTTTCACCCACCAGATCACTGGGATTGGGACGAACTAATGCGAAATGGCCAATAATCTCTTCATTGGAATTTGTATAAATACATGAAGTAAGATAACCGCTTTGCAGTAGTTCTTTAACTTTATCGGGATAATATATGAATTTCCATCCGTAAGTATAACCATAAGATCGATATATGCATCTGGACATATTAACTGCATCTTCCGGTTTCATAAGCCGAATCATTACTTGTTCTTCTGCTGGTGCAAGGGGAATTTCTGTCGATTTTTCAGATTGGATTTCGTTTAAACTAGCAATTTCATCATAAGAAAGATTTTTAATAAGCTCAACTCTTTTTCCACCTCTTCCTATGTTCAGGAAGTTAATCTCATCAGCAAAAGCTTTCATCAACAGCATTCCCAATCCCGTATTATCATCTGGTTGGAATTTTGTGAAATCAAAAGGTAATCCCTGATCTTCCACAGCTACTATAATTTTACCGGGACGGCGTTCCACAATTACAGAATATCTGCCAATTTCATCAACCTCAAAGGCATGTTCGATCACATTCAAACATGTTTCTTCAGTTACCAGTTGCAGAGCTTTAGACTCTTTTTCGGAAAGCCCCAACCGCATTACGGTATTACCCACAAACTCGACAATATCAGAGAGATATTCTATTTTAGCCAGTACTTCCGTCCGTGTTATCTGTTGATCATTCAGCATTTTTAACTCCCAAATTTAATTACGCATTTTAAAAAGATAATTTGCGAGTCTGTTTGTCAACAAAATAGAAACTAGCACTCCAACGCAAGGTCTGCTAAGAAATAATTTGACAAGCTCCAGAACCTAATTAATTTGTCCTGTGTTAGCAAAGTGGAAGTGCTAATGCTAAGAAATAAGGATATTAAAAATGAAGAAAAATGAGATCAGGCAGCAACGGGTTCTATCACATCTGGTAGAAGAATATATTCAAACCGTAGAGCCGGTATCATCTAAATTGATCTGTAAAAAATATATAAATAGTGCCAGTCCGGCAACTATCAGGATAGACCTGAACAAGCTAGAAAAAGAAAATCTGATTTGCCAGCCACATACCTCTGCTGGAAGAATTCCAACTATTCTGGGTTATAGACGTTACCTGGAAAGACTCGCTCCAAAGCTCAAGACTGTAACTTATGAAAACACTGATATTTTGCGTAGTATATTAATTAAATATTATAAAGATATTCCAATGGCACTACATTATATTATGCAGCTTCTGGCCAGGGAAACCGATCAGTTAAGTTATGTTGCAGAACCAGAAGTTTCATATGGATATCTTTCTAAACTGGAAGTATTTAAAATTTCTGATCATAAGCTTCTATTTGTTGTTAGCCTGGATTCTGGCCTGGATAAAACGGTGATTTTAAAGTGTGAACACGGCATCACTGAACAGCAGCTCAAAACTATTGTGCGCTATGCCAATGATGAATTTGTAGGCCACAGAATATATGATATCCAGAACCGCTACCTGGAAGAAACAACAGAGAAAATAAGTGAAGAAAACAGGCTGTTAAAACTCTTCTTAGAAGAATTGCAGAATGCTTTCACAGAGATCAGCAGTTATTTCATTCATTTCGATGGAAATATAAGCTTTTTAGAACAGCCGGAATTCAATGATAAAAATTCAATTCTCACCTTTCTCAGCTTCATTCAAAGACAGGATTATCTGGTAAAACTTATGCAGAACCAGAAAGATAATAAGCCTTATCATGTGCTTCTCGGTGAAGATCTGGGACAACCGGATCTGGCAGAATATGCTTTGATTTATGCAAAATATGAAATTTTCGGAATTCCCGGTTTTTTAGGAGTTCTGGGACCGATAAGAATGAATTACGAAAAAAATATTCCCATCATTAGGGATATCGCAAATATAATAGCAAAGACTACTAAAAAAGGTATGGTGGTTCCAAAAAATGGTTAAAGATAAAGAAATGAACGAAACAAAAAATATTGAAATTGAAGAAACAGAAGAAGAAAAAGTTTCAGTTGCAAAACCAAAGAAAAAAAAGAAGCTTACTTCCAAGGAACAGATCACTCTTCTGGAGATAGAAAAAGCAGAATTGAGAGATAAATATGTCAGAGCTGCGGCAGAATTTGAAAACTTCCGAAAGCGTAATATTTCTGAAAAATCCGATTGGATCAAAAATGCAACTCAACATTTGGTGATTGAGCTTTGCGATGTAGTAGATAATTTTGAACGTGCTTTACATCCTGAAAATGAAAAGAATAAAGAATCTTTTGAAAAAGGGATTGAACTCATTTTCCAGCAACTTGAAAATGTATTAAAGAAAGAAGGTGTGAAGAAAATTGACGCATTGGAAGAAGAATTCGATCCCCACTTCCATGAAGCTTTAGCTCACATTCCATCTGACCTGGAAGAAAATAAAGTAGTAGCTGTCATTCAAAATGGTTACACGATGAATGATAAAGTAATCCGCCCGGTACGTGTAGCAGTATCGAACGGTGAAAAACCCAAAAATGATAAATAAAAAATTATATGTCTCAGCCTGTTTTGCAGGTTTTTGACAAGGAGGAAATATGGGAAAAATCATAGGAATTGATTTAGGAACTACTAACTCATGCGTAAGTGTGATGGAAGGTGGTAAACCCGCTGTAATACAAAATGCCGAAGGAACCAGAACTACTCCTTCAGTAGTTGCTTTTACAAAAGATAAAGAAAGACTTGTAGGCCAGATCGCTAAGCGTCAGGCTGTTACTAATCCCAGAAACACAATATCTTCAATCAAACGTTTTATGGGACGTCAATTGAATGAAGTTGGTTCTGAGATGCAAAATGTAACCTACCAGGTAAAAGGTGGAAAATTTGGTGAAGCTACAGTTCACGTTGATGTAGAAAATAAAGATTTCACACCTCAGGAAATAAGCGCTATGGTGCTTATTAAAATGAAAGAAACTGCTGAAGCTCATCTTGGTCAGAAAATAACTGAAGCTGTTATCACAGTTCCAGCTTATTTTAACGACGCTCAAAGACAAGCTACCAAAGATGCTGGTCGTATTGCTGGTTTGGATGTAAAAAGAATTATCAACGAACCAACTGCTGCTGCTCTGGCTTATGGTTTAGAAAGCAAAAAAGAAGAAAAAGTAGCTGTTTATGACCTTGGTGGTGGTACATTCGATATCTCTATTCTAGAAGTTGCAGAAGGTGTGGTAGAAGTACTTTCCACAAATGGAGACACACATCTTGGTGGAGATGACTTTGATAAAAAGATCATGGATTGGATTCTAGAAGAATTCAAAAAGCAGGAAGGTGTAGATATTGCTAAAGATCCTATGGCTATGCAGCGTATTAAAGAAGCAGCTGAAAAAGCTAAGGTAGAGCTTTCCGGAACTCAAACAACTAACATTAATCTGCCATTTATTACAGCAGATGCCAGCGGTCCTAAACACTTGACTCTTGATCTTTCATTAGCTCAGTTCAACCACATGACATCAGATCTAGTTGCTCGCTCTATTGAACCATGTAAACTGGCTCTAAAAGATGCTAAATTATCACTTAGTGATATTGATGAGATCCTGCTGGTTGGTGGAAGTACAAGAATTCCTGCTGTTGTAGAAGCAGTAGAAAAATTCTTTGGTAAAAAACCAAATAAAGGTTTAAATCCAGATGAAGTTGTAGCTGTTGGTGCTGCAATCCAGGGTGGTATTCTGGCTGGTGACGAAAATCTGAATGATATCCTACTTCTCGACGTTACACCTCTTTCTTTGGGAATCGAAACCCTGGGTGGAGTTATGACAGCTCTTATCGAAAGAAACACAACAATTCCTACAAAGAAGAGTCAGGTTTTCTCCACTGCTGCAGATAATCAACCTGCTGTTTCCATCGTTGTACTTCAGGGTGAGAGAACAATGGCTGCCGATAATAGAAGATTAGGTAATTTTGAACTTACTGGAATTCCAGCTGCACCTCGCGGTATTCCACAGATTGAAGTTACATTCGATATTGATGCCAACGGAATTCTTCATGTTCATGCCAAAGACAAAGGTACTGGTAAAGAACAATCTATCAAGATAGAAAGAACCGGTTCACTGGATGAGCAGGAAATCGAAAGAATGGTGAAAGATGCAGAAGCTCACGCTGATGAAGATAAGCAAAAGCAGGAATCAATTCATGCTCGTAATGAGCTTGATACAATGATCTTCAGTACCGAAAAAAGCATTGAAGAGCATGGTGCCAAACTTTCTGATGATGAAAGAAAAACTGTAGAAGATGCAGTAAAAGAAGCCAAAGAAAAGCTGGAAGAACTCAATAAAAAAACCAGCACCAAAGAAGAATACGAAGCTGTTCGTGACGAGTTGGCCAAGAAAGCTCAGAAGATCGGTGAGATAATCTATGCAGAAATGCAGAAACAGCAAGGTGAGCAAGGTGGAGCTGGACCGGATATGCAGGATGCTCATTTTGATCCAAGCCAGATGGGTGGACAACAGCAGCAGGAAGCTCCAAAAGCTGATGGCCCTGTTGATGCAGATTTCGAAGTAGTTGACGAAGATAAGTAAAAAATCTATTTGAGATTTGATGTAAAATATATTATTAAGACCTTCCGAACGGTTGCAAAACCTTCGGAACGGTCTTAAGGTTTTATAAGGAATAGAATGGCAAAACGTGATTATTATGAAGTTCTGGGTATAGATAAAAATGCCAGCGAAAGCGAGATAAAAAAAGCTTATCGCAAACTGGCGATGAAATATCATCCCGATAAAAATCAAGACAATAAAGAAGCAGAAGAAAAATTTAAAGAATCATCCGAAGCTTATGAAGTATTAAGTGACGCTTCAAAAAAACAAAGATATGATCAATTTGGCCATGCCGGAATGGAAGGTGCCTTTGGCGGCGGCGGCTTCACCTGGGATAATTTCACCCATGCTGGCGATTTCTCCGACATTTTTGGTGGTGGTGGACTCGGTAGTATTTTTGAGCACCTCTTTGGTGGTTCATTTGGTGGTGGCGGCCGTGATCCCCGCAGCAACAATCGTGGAGAAGATCTGCAAATTTCACTTTCGTTAAGCCTGGAAGAAATTGCCAAAGGCGTTGATAAAAAGATCAAGATCAATGTGAAAGATACTTGTGACAGCTGCAAAGGTACCGGCTCTGCTGATGGAGACTCCAAAACCTGTAGTCAATGCCATGGTTCCGGTCAAGTTCGGCAGATACAACGATCTCTCTTTGGCCAGATGCAAACTGTGGTTACCTGCCCCTCTTGTAACGGTGCTGGAAAGATCATTAAAAACAAGTGCACAAAATGTCATGGTGAAGGCCGTGAAGGTAAAACTAAAACAATCAGTATTAACATTCCAGCTGGAGTAGCTGAAGGACAATACATTCGTCTGCGAGGTCAGGGCAACAAAGGCAAACGCGGTGGAGCTAATGGTGACATCCTGGTTCTGATCCATGAAAAAGAACATAGCATTTTTGAACGCCAGGATGCTGATCTGGTTTGTGAATTCCCTATCAGTTTTTCGCAAGCTGCCTTAGGAACCGATATAATGTGTCCTACTCTAACTGGCAAAGCTAAAATGAAGATTCCTGCCGGCACACAATCAGGCAAAGTATTCCGCTTACGCAGCCAGGGACTTCCTCATGTAAATAGTTCTTATCATGGAGATCTGTTCATTAAAGTTATGGTGATCACACCAACAAAACTAAATTCAGAAGAAAAGGATCTTCTAAAAAAACTCAGTCATTTCGATTCCGATAAAAAATTATGTCCAGAAAAGAGCTTTTTCAGTAAATTAAAGAAGTTTTTCGTTTAATAAGATAATAGAATCGTTGTAATCAAAGGAGTTCGATGCCGTCATTTTTTACTCCGCATCTAAAATTAGATGATAAGAAATTATCTATCACAGGTGAAGAGCTTCATCATATTGCGCACGTATTCCGCAAAAAAGTTGGAGATGAATTATTACTTACCAATGGTAAGGGATTACTAGCATCCGCTAAAATAATTTCACTTAACAAGAAAGAACTTGAAACTGAGATTCTTAATATTGAATCGATCACAAAATCTCAACCAGAAATGGCTGTTGCGTTTCCACTTTTAAAAAACAAACACGATTTTATAATCGTGGAAAAACTTACCGAACTCGGAGTTAAAGAATTCTTTCCAATCATTACTGAAAGAACAGTGCGAAAATCGTCTTCCAATACAGTAGAAAAATTTGAAAAAATAGCAATAGCAGCTATAAAACAATGTGACAATGCATTCTTACCAAAGATAAATAATTGTAACGATATTAAAGAACTTGTCCAAATTCTGAAAGTTAAAAATTATCTACCTGCTGTTGCTTTAGAATTCGGAGAGCACAAATTGATAAGTGAAATTGTAACAGATTTGCATAAACCAGTATGTTTGATTGTTGGACCAGAAGGCGGCTTTACAAAAGAGGAAGCAGAATATTTTTTGGAAAACGGTGTTACGCCATTCGCTCTGGGAAATCATATTTTAAGAGCAGAGACCGCAGCTATTACAGCAGCTTCTCAACTTCTGGCTGTAAATTTGAAACAAGATCCAAAATATTACTAAAGGCGTTTAACCTGAGGAGTGTGAATGGATAGCAAATTCCATCTGATACAAAGCATTCTCAATCGACCGGAAACAGTAAGAAAACAGCATCTGAGAACTGCAATTTACCTTACTCTCGGTCTCACTTTGATATTGATAATCTTTACAGCAAACACGTTAATACGAGCTCGTGACGACCGTAGTGAAAAACTACTTTCCCGTAAAATCGAAATAGTAGAAAATGAATTCATGCACTATTTTGAACTGCTGGACAATAATACCAAACTTTTCGTTAAATGGGGTAATTCTGGAGTAATAGACACAGCAGGTGAATTATCAGAGATAGATAGTAAAATTATTCCCATGGTAGAAGAATATCCATTCTTGATTTCTGTCTGTATTACGGGCAGCGATTCAAGTTATTATATGCTTTCCCGTATGGATAAACCGCAGGAAAACTCAATGACCATCAATCAAAGTTTCTGGCAGAGTTTCAGATCTCGCAAAGATAGTTTAGGAATTTGGCAAACAGTTACCAGACCCGATACTACTTATGCTCTGGAGCCAGAATTCCTGGAAATGGTTCATTCTGGAGAACTGTTTGCTTCGCTTTCCGGAACCAGCGAGGAACCAGATGAAGCTACTTTGGGTACAACAACTCCAATTACAGATGAAAGAGCTGGTTCTTCCACTACCTTTTCTTACGAATATAATGGACTCACATATTTTGCAACATTCAATATCGATACGGGTTATGTAGAACGCAATATTCAATCTCTATCCATCTCAGAAAGCGGTCAGGTGTATCTTGTTACTCGCTACCAAACTTCTACCATGGAAGATGATCTGGAGAATTTTGGTAATGACTCTGCAAATATTGAATATGCTTCTCTTCGAACAAAAGTTTTGGATAAAGCTTTGTTCAGCTGGAACGAAGGTGAAGAGACAAAACCTTTTAATTTCAGGGTTGATGGGATGTTGTGGTGTGGAATGGCAAAATCCCCCAACAATGATCAAATTTCCCGCTGGGTAATGGTGGCACTTCCAGAAGATGAACTCTTCACAGAATTAGAAGAAGAGAGAAACAGTCTATTTTTCTTTACGATCCTTATCCTTGTTTTTGGAAGTGTATTATTCATGATCTTAGTGAGGTTGTACAATCGTGCCATACCGGTGCAATATATTACTTCCCAAGAGGAAAAGGGAAAAGAACTTTTAGACCTTATTAAGAAAGGTGAAAGTGATAAATTGGAATTCAAATCTACTTTGCGCTGGAATTTGAAGGCTGATAAAGCAGATAAAAACATTGAAAAATCTGCCCTCAAAACCCTGGTTGCCTATTTTAATTCGGAAGGTGGAAAATTGCTGGTAGGTGTGGAAGATGACGGAAATATTCTGGGAATTAAAGCTGATAAATTCCCTAATGATGATAGATTTATGCTGCATCTGAACAACATGATAAAACAACATATTGGCTTGGAATTTTCCAAGTGGATCCATTATCGAATAATCGAAGAGGAAGATAAAAAAGTATTATTAGTAGAGTGTGATAAATCTGGAGAGCCTGCTTTCTTAATGATCGGAGAAGATGAAGATTTTTATATTCGAGTTGGCCCGGCTAGCAGAAAGCTTTCCACCAAACAGTCACTTAGTTTTTTAATGAATAATGATGAAGTAAATGATAAATACCAGTAAACAGGATAAAGAAAATGTCGAAAATGCATAAGGTTGAAAAAGCAATTTGTAAGGTAATAACGGGAACAGAATTCGAAGGAAAAACATATATTGTTGGTGGATTTGTACGCGATAAAGTAATGGGAGTCGACAGCGATGATATTGACATCGTGGTAGCTCTGCCGGAAGGCGGTTTGAAATTAGCAGAATTTCTGCACCAGAAGGGAGTTTCTTCGCGTCCGATTGCGTATGATAATTTTGGAACTGCCATGGTGGAAATTCTGGAAAGCAAAGTAGAATTTGTGATGACTCGCAAAGAGATCTACCGTGACAAAGACCGCAAACCGGAAGTGGAAAACGGTACACTGGAAGAAGATGTTTATCGTCGTGATTTTACTATAAATTCGCTACTGCTGGATGTAGTTACCGGAGAAATTCTGGATATTACGGGCAAAGGAAATGATGATATCGAAAATGGTATTATCCGTTCCACATCAGAGCCAGACCTTATCTTTCGTGAAGATCCTTTGCGAATGTTGAGAGCTGTGCGATTTGCTTCACGTTTTAAATTTGAGATTGAAGATAAAACTATAGTAGGAATTAAAAATAATGCCGAAATGCTGCAGCATATTTCCTGGGAAAGAAAACGTGATGAATTCACTAAAATGCTTACCCGCAAAAACCCTATTCCTGCCCTGAGAATGCTGATAGATCTTGGATTGATGAAATTCGTTGTTCCTGAGATTTTAGAGATTCTCGCTGTGGAGCAGGATAAACATCACGATCTGGATGTTTGGAATCATACCCTACGTGTGATTGAAAATATTCGTCCAACTTTCAAGCTGCATCTCATTGCCCTTCTGCATGATGTTGGCAAAGCTAGAGTTAAAACTGAGGATAAAAATGGAATTCATTTTTATAAGCAGGAAACTGTTAGCGCAGATATGGCCGAGAAGATCTTGCAGCGCCTTAAATATCCCAATGAATATATTAAAGAAATTTCGCTGGTTATCCGCAACCATATGCGTTTAAAAGGTGGTGGTGGAGCTACCGAAAATATAAGTGATAGAGCCATCCGGCGTTTAATGATGCAAACCGGTGATGCATTAGATCTACTACTAGAATTGATCCATGCTGACAATATTAGCCATGCCCTGGATTACAGCCTGCCCAGGCAGGTTCCCAACTTCCGTATGCGGCTGGAAAAGATCAAAGAACAAATGAAAGGCAAAATGATGCCGCTTACCGGCAATACTCTGATGAACTACTTTAAACTGAAGGCAGGAAAAGAAATAGGTAAACTTCTTGACAGAGCAACTGAAATCTGGTTAGAAAATCCTGAAATGAATAGTGATGAAATTTTAATAAAATTAGACCAGGAGGCACAAAATGGTAAGCAATGAAAGTAAAGTAGCAAGCACCGTAAAAGATAGTGTAATCAAAGCCATCCATGCCGGTGAAGATGTGGTAAAAGCAGTAGGGAACGTTACAAAAGAGATAATCAAAACAGCCAAAGATGAAGATATGAACACCAAAGAAAAGGCACAAAAACTGGCTAAAGATGCTCTGCAGGGTGCCAAAGAAGGTTACACAAAAGTTCAGCCTCCAGCTGAAGAATTCACCAAGAAAGCAGCCAAATCAATTTCCGAAGCATTTAAAGTTCATGCCCCAAAAGTTGCAAAATTCACCAAAGATGTATTCGATGGTATTGTTGACGGCACCAAAGAAGTAATCGATGAAAGCAAAAAGAAATGCTGTGATGAAGGCAAGCCCTGTTGTGATGGCAAAGAAAAAGAACCTTGTTGCGGAGATAAAAACGAAGAATTATAAATCTCTTCGTTTACAAACTATTTAGCTCCTTTCCAGTTTTGGGAGGGAGCTTTTTTTATCTAGAATATCGGGTGATTCGTGAATCACCCCTACTTTAATAGAAGCATTTTCTTGCTCACATCTACGACACCAGCCTTCAAACGATAAAAATAAATTCCCGATGAAACGAGATTACCGTTCTGGTCAGTTCCATTCCAAGTTACTGAGTATTGATTATTCCCCGCTTGTGTCATCCTGAGCCTTGTCGAAGGACGGGGAACTTTGGAATTATAATTGCCATGCCCTTCGATAAACTCAGGGTGACAGATCAATATTTTTACTTTCTGGCCTTTTAAATTATAAATTGTTATTTCTGCTGATTCAACCTCACTGAAGTCTGAAATCTGAAATCTGATCTCTGTACTTGGATTGAAAGGATTTGGGAAATTGGATAGTTCGAGAGAAGAATTAGGAATGGTGTATTCCTCTGTATTTACTGAGATATTTCTGCGTACCACATAGCCTTGATTCAGAATATCCAGTTGCAGATCATATTCAAGCTGCAGGACTCGATCATAATAACCGGAAGTTGCTTCGATAACAATCACATTATTATCTTCTCCCCACTCGTAAAACAGTCTGGAATGAACACCGGGTTTTACAAAACAATCTCCTGGCTGTAGTTCTTCTACTGATACTTCCTGATAGTTGTTAGCAATGTAAGTTGTATTAAAATACATGTGAAGCGTGTAATCATCAATTTCCCAGCAGCGTCCCACAAAACCGGAACAGTCTATACCAGAAGCCCAAATGAGCGAACCGGGATAATGCACTGAATGTCCACCAGGACCAAGAGTGCCGTTTACATAATCTACTTCCCACTCATTAAAATCGTCCCTTCCGCCATAATGATAGGGCATTCCCACAGAATATTCACCGATCAGATCTACCCAGTCACAGGGTTGTTCATCGGTATAACCATCCTGAGGATTACCAGTAAGAGTATAATTTTCCATTACATTATCTTCTTGTACAAACCAGATCAAATCTCGGTAACTCTCTGCAATTTCGATAGGATCAGCCCGTAAAAACAAAAAGCAACCAGCAAAAAGCAAAAAGTAGAAAAAGCGCATTATTCCACCCTAGTCCATTTTTTAATTTCCACCTTATCTTTCATCGGAATCATTTGATAGATATCACCGTTAATTGACATATGGCTTTCTGGTCCACCTGTAAATATTAAACCAAATTTTTCATAAAATGGAAAAATAACATTTGTTTCGATCACTTCTCCTGAATAGGAGATAATTCCCAATTTTGATTCATCAGCTGGTTTCGAATAAAGATTAAAGTATAAATTTCCTACTTCATCAAATCCGATTAAGGAATGTCCAACTTCGTTTGTCCAGATTTCGTTTAAATCCAGTTTAATATTTTCCTCAGGAATTATTACATTCTTTCTATGTTCTCTCCAATTGAAGTCTAATATAATGTTCTTTAAGATATTACCTGTTTTACTGAATAATTGTTCTTCTCTAATTTCATATTCTAGAAATTCATAATCCCCAAGAATAAAACCGATTTTTCCGTTCTGATTTACTTTTAATTGAGAAAGTTGTTTTTCTATCAGAAAAGAGTGAACAATATGTCCATTTTGATCAAAACTCCTGAGAAAAATATCGTTTCGGTAATCTCTGCATGATGCCCAAATAGTGTCATTGAGAACTACAAAAGATATAAAATTCATTTTTGTTTTTTGAGTAGAAAAGATGAAATTACCCTTTTTATCAAATTTCTTGATCTTCTTGCCATCCAGAATATAGATATTTCCGATTTCATCAATTTGGAATTTGGTCGGTCCTTCGTCGGGACAGTCCACTAAGTGATCCGGAGCATCATAAATGTATATCTCATTTTCAGATTTTCCTGTTGGAATTGATAAAGCTTCCATTTTGTAAGTCCAATTTTCGGCAAATAAAAATGTGAAATTCAAGACAAATAACAATAGTACCATTTTTCTCATAAAGCTTTCCTCCGTTGGGAATCAATAAACTCTTTGCTGAAATTAGAAATGACAGAAGTTGTGTCAAAATAAATATTTGTGTACATTATAGTTTTCATTTGACTTCAGATCAATCTACCTCTTTTCTTGGATTGTGAATTTGAAAGAAATATGAAACTTTATGATTCCTTATGTATTAAACTATGTGAGTTCAGAGCCCATATGTGATGAAATTATTGTTAATAACCCACCGACAAAGGAAGGAGGTTGATGTGAACACATTTTACAAATCTATGATACTTTTGCTTTTAGTTGGTTTTTCGTTCAGTATTTATGCAGCGCCAAAAGTGGAAATGGCAATTTTATTAGATACCAGCGGTAGTATGGAAGGTCTAATTGAGCAAGCCAAAAGCCAGTTATGGCAAATCGTAAATGAACTGGCGATATCCAAACGGGATGGTGAATCGATTGATCTATATCTTTCACTTTATGAATATGGGAAAAGTACCATTCCCTTTGATGAAGGATATATTAGGATGATCGTTCCATTATCGCAGGATCTGGATAAAATCTCGGAAGAATTGTTTGCTCTTAAAACAAACGGTGGTGATGAATACTGTGGTCAGGTTATTCAGTCTGCCGTAAATGGATTGGATTGGAGTAGAAGCAACCAGGAGCTTAAACTAATTTTTATTGCTGGGAACGAACCGTTCACACAAGGGCAGGTTAACTACAAAGATGCCTGCGAAACTGCAATTGAAAACGGAATAATTGTGAATACAATTTTTTGCGGTGATTTTGAGGAAGGAGTGGTCACAAACTGGAAAGATGGAGCTGATCTGGCAGATGGTAAATATATGAACATCGACCACAATGCTCAACTCGTGCAGATAGATGCACCACAAGATCAGGAACTTTTTGCTCTTACAAATGCACTAAATGACACCTACATTGCCTATGGCTCCTCTGGAGCTGCTTACAAAACACGTCAGATGGAACAAGATGCAAATGCCCAGAGTTTGGGAGGTGGTGTGCTGGCCGCACGAACCAAAACAAAGTCATCTGCTCAGTATAAAAATACGCAGTGGGACCTGGTAGATGCAGATGAAGAAGGTGAAGTTAAAATTGAAGAATTAGAAGAAGATGAACTTCCCGAAGAGATGAAAAAAATGACTATGGAAGAACGAAAAGCTTATGTTGATGAAAAAGCAGATGATCGTAAAAAAATTCAGGAGCAGATTAATCAATTGAGTGCAGCTAGAGAAAAATTTATCGCTCATGAACGTTCTAAATTGAATGAAAAAAGCCTTGATACTGTAATCATCGAAGCAATTCGTGAACAGGCCGTTAAAAAGAATTATACGTTTGAATAGATGTGAATTGAATTTGTCTTTGTGAGGTTTCTTATAAAGAAATTCTTCCGAAGCAATCTCAACTGTATGAACCATTAAGATTGCTTCGATTGTAATACAAAAAGAAAACTCACAATGACACAGATTAGGAGCTAAACATGTTCAAGAAAATATTAATATTTAGCTTGTTGTTAATAGCCGTAAATCTGCTTATTGCAGACGGGTTTATCGTAATTACTCCACCACATCAACCAATTAGCAATCCTCAACCATTCCCATTGGAAGTTGTTTATCACCGAGTCTCTGTGGATATTGACGGACAAGCTGCTACAACTCATATAGATCAAGCCTTTTACAATCCAACCAACAGCAGATTGGAAGGATATTATATTTTTCCTATTCCAAAAGGAGCTGTATTAAAAGACTTTACCATGTTCATCAATGGTAAAGAAACTCCGGCTGAACTTTTGGCAGCAGATAAAGCTCGAAAAATATATGAAGACATTGTACGCCAAATGCGTGATCCTGCCCTTTTGGAGTATAACGAGCAGGGAATTTTCAAAGTACGCATATTTCCTATAGAACCGCATAGCGAGAAAAAAGTAACCATGTCGTATCGAGAAATTTTAAATGAAGATAATGGTACAATGGAATATCTTTATCCCTTAAATACAGAAAAATTCTCTTCCAAACCTTTGAAAGATGTTTCTGTGGAAGTTGAGATAAAATCTTCTAAAAAACTTAAAAATATTTACTGTCCGACTCACGAAGTTGATATTGTACGTCACGATGAGATGAAGGTAATTGTGAGTTATGAAGAAATGAATGCAAAACCTGATTCTGATTTTAAACTATATTTCGATACAAGTTCCGATAAATTTGGACTTTCATTGCTATCATACAAAAATCCTAAAGAAGATGGCTATTTCTTTTTGAGTGCAACACCTGCCATGCAGTTTGATGATACAGAGATCAATGCCAAAGATATTACTTTTGTTCTGGATGTTTCGGGAAGTATGGCAGATAAAAAACTAAAACAAGCCAAACAGGCTCTTATTTACTGCATCGAAAATCTTAACAAAGACGATCGTTTTGAAGTGATCCGTTTTTCAACTGAAGCATATGGGTTGTTCAAAGAACTCACTCTAGCCACTAGGGAAAATATGGATAAAGCTGAAGATTTTGTTCGCAAATTAACACCTGTGGGTGGAACAAATATTGAAGAAGCTTTGACGATGGCTATCAAGCCAGTTTCTTCTCCGGACCGGCCGCACATGGTCATTTTCATGACAGATGGAAAACCAACGATTGGTGAAAAAGATGAAGATAAGTTGGTAGAAAAGATAAAAAAATCCAATAAAAATAATATCCGAATCTTTACTTTTGGCATTGGAAATGAGATAAATACCCATCTTCTGGATAAGATCACTGAGCTTACAAAAGCAACTCGCAGCTACATTTCTCCCGAAGAAGATATTGAGATCAAAATCTCGAATTTCTACGATAAAGTTCAATCTCCTGTACTTACTGATGTGGTTCTTTCCTACAAAGACCCTATAAACGTTTACCAGGAATATCCGCAGCCTCTTCCCGATATTTTTAAAGGAAGCAACCTAACTATTCTTGGAAGATATGAAAATAATGGTAATAGCAAAGTTACGATTTCCGGAAAGCTGAAAGGTAAAGAAATGAGTTATCAGTTTCCAGTGTATTTTTCTATGAACAGTTCTAAAAATGATTTCATTCCCCCGCTCTGGGCATCCCGTCGTATTGGGCATCTTTTGGACCTGATCCGACTTCATGGAGAAAGTGATGAACTGGTAGATGAAATAACTCAGCTGGCAAGAGAACATGGGATTGTAACACCATATACAAGTTATCTTATATTGGAAGATGAAGAAACAAGGGTTGCCGAAAATGATTTCGATGAAGACTTCCAAACCCTGGGTGATGCAGGCTCGTTTGCTCCAGAACTTTCTAGACAAAACGAATTGGAATATCATGGAATGGCTACAACTAAAACCGGTAGTAGAAGCGTAGAGATCAGCAGAGAATTCAAAGCTCTCAATTATGCCCAAAACATGGATCAAACAAAGCAGGGTAAGAAAAGGATGTCTTATAAAGATGAAGCTGGTGAGGAGCGTAATCTCACACAACAGGTAAAAAACATTCAGGGTAGAGCTGTTTATCAGTTAGGCAAATTCTGGGTAGATTCCTATCTGCAGGAAAATAAAACATCCAAAAGCAGGCAGATAAAATTCGCTTCCGATGTATACTTTGAACTTCTGGACGAACAGCCTGAATCAGCACAATTCCTGGCTTTAGGACAGAATGTTCGTTTTTTGATGAAAGGAATTTATTACGAGATTATCGAATAAATTTAATCCATCAATTATTTATAAGGGTGATTAACAAATCACCCTTTTTCTTTCTGGAAAGCAGAATATATTTGACTCAATATATGAAGTTTACTTTTGTCGATTTTGAAAATAAATGGAGAAATCGAAATGAAAATTACCCGCCCGACTCTACTTTTAGATAAACAGAAATGTGTTAATAATATTGAGCAAATGGCATCGAAAGCTGCTAAACATAACTTGATCTTTCGTCCTCATTTCAAAACACACCAATCAACAGAAATTGGTAATTGGTTCAGAAATTTTGGTGTAAATAAAATCACAGTTTCTTCGGTACAGATGGCAAATTATTTTGCTGAAGCTGGCTGGAAAGATATCACAATTGCCTTTCCATTTAACCAGTTGGAAATTGACGAGATCAATGATCTGGCTACCAAAATAGATCTGAATGTTCTTGTGATTCATCCCGAATCTGTTGAGTTTCTGGGAAAAGATCTAAAGAATGAAATTGGAGTTTTTATCAAGATTGATTGTGGTTATCACCGAACTGGAATATTGGCAGAAAGTACCAATGAGATAGATGTGTTAATTAATAAAATTTCAGAAGTTGAAAAACTAAAATTCAAGGGATTTCTTACTCATTCCGGTCATACTTATCAGGCAGATTCAGTTAAAAGAATTCTGGAAATTCATGAAACGACAAAACAGAAAATGGTAGCCCTGAAGGAAAGATACAAATCACAATTTAATGATATCTTTATTTCCGTCGGTGATACTCCATCCTGCAGTTTAGCAGAAGATTTTTCAGGTATAGATGAGATCAGACCCGGCAATTTCGTATTTTATGATGTGATGCAACTCAAACTCGATGTATGCAAACCAGATCAAATTTCTGTTGCAATTGCCTGCCCGATTGTAGCTAAAAATCCAATGCGAAACGAAATTACAATTTATGGTGGAGGTGTACATCTCTCCAAAGAATTCGTATTGAATAATGATAGTACTAAGAATTTCGGATTGGTTATTAAGCTCACGAAAAATGATTGGTCACCACCAATTGAAGGAATTCATGTTTCATCACTTTCGCAGGAACATGGAACACTCAAAGTTCCATCTGAAAATTTCGATCAATTCAACATTGGAGATGTTATTGGAATCCTTCCTATCCATTCCTGCATGACGGCTAATTTGATGGGAGAATATCTGACTCTTGCTGGAGATGTTCTGGAGCATTTATGAAAGTGTTTTCTACTTAATGATTAATACTTTGACAAATTTGGAAACTAATATTTTTAATTATTACTAAATATTGAAATGGCAATGGTAAAAAATGAAAAAAGAATTAGAAAACATAGAGCAACGGATAAGGTGTTATCAAAAATTCGGAATTTGGCAGCCAGCCTATATTGATTATAAAGGTTGGATTAACAACTTCAAAACAAAAGACGAAAAGAAGATCGCATATTTGTTATTAAATTTTTTTCTTTTTTTCCCATCTAATATGGTGGATCGATTATTAATCCATTCTTTCAACCTTTCGAGAAATCTTTTACAAAACCATATACCTAAATGGAGTGACCGAAGTATTAAAGAAAAATGTTATTTTAGCTATATTCCAGGTGAAATTTATAATCCAACTGATAGTGGACATAGATATGTAACTAAGATAAGAAATTTACTTAATCTTGATCAAGAAATGCTAATTGATTACAAAGATATACCTAACATTTTAGATTTTAATAAAGAACCAATTGCGATTATTTTTGTAGATGATTTCATTGGAACAGGAAATCAATGCGTCAAAGCTTGGACAAAAAATTCAGTTAATCAGTTTTCTGAAACTTTACAAGATATTTCAAATAAATCAAATCATATATTTATTTATAATACACTGATTGCAAATAGTAAAGGTTATAGAAACATAAAGAATAATTGTAAAAATCTAAATCTGTTTACAACTCATATTCTAGGTGATGAGTATAATATTTTTAATAAAAAATGCTTTTGCTGGCAAGGTGATGAAGATCTATATAAACGAAGTATTTCAATGATTTTAGAAATAAGTACAAGAATTGGTATACCAAATAGAGAAGGAAAATATCCTGTAGATGTAAAAGGATTTGCATCTCAAGGACTGGCTTTAGCTATTGAAGAAGCACCTCCAGATGCTGTACCAGCAATTTTTTATTGGTGTCAAAATGGTTGGACACCTCTAGTAAAAAGGAATTATGTAAGATGAATAATCCGAAACTAAATGAACTAAATTCGCTATTTGGAAGTTATCGAGCTGAATGGTTGAAAGGCAAAATATTTAAATTTTTTGCTGTCCCCTCATATTTTGTTGCTCTTCAGGATGCTAGACCTTGTGTATTAGAGGGTGGTAGAGGTACTGGAAAAACCACTGTACTTCGAGGTTTGTCTTATCAAGGTCAATTTGCTCTTCATGAAAATGATATTATTAAATTTGATAAAAACCAGTATATTGGTATTTATCATCGTGTAGATACTAATCATGTTCACGCATTTATTGAAGGTGGGTTAGATAATGAGAAATGGAAAAAAATCTTTGCTCATTATATAAATCTTATAATGTGTCGTGAAATTATACACTTTTTAGTATGGCACAAAAATAAAGTTGATAACGATCAATTATTATCAATTGAATCATGCAAGTTGATCTCGAAATCATTACATATTAGTCTAGACACAACTTGCTTTGAAAGTCTGAATAATAATATTGAATCTGAAATGTTCAAATTTCAATCACAAATCAACAATATTACTGAAGAAAATATACCCTTATTGTCAATGGCTGGTGATCCAATAAAGATTATTACAAAACATATATTGGATTTGAAACAATTTAAGAATAAGACATTTTTTTTATTAATTGATGAATATGAAAATTATACTGATTATCAACAGCAGATTATGAATACATTGATAAAACATAGCACTGATCATTTTACTTTTAAAATTGGTGTAAGACAATTAGGTTGGAGGGTGAAGTATACGTTGAATAAAAATGAATTACTTAATGACCCAGCAGATTACGTATTAGTAAATATTGAGAATAAACTTTTGACAGAATCTGATTTTGCCAATTTTGCAAAAGAAGTATGTCAGCAAAGAATTACTCCATTATTATCGTCTGAAGAAGATATTAGGGAATACAATATTGAAAAAGCATTAGGGAATTTAACTATTGAAGATGAAGCTGAAGAATTAGGGGTAAGAAATACTAAGTATTATATGAATTTTGAGAATTTACCAGCAAATTTAAAGAAAAAATTAGATAACAAACCTGTTCTATTTTCATTCTTCCTTTCATATTGGGCTAGTTGGCACGAACCTTCTTTAGAAGAAATCATAAATGATTGGTACTTGTCCCCAAAAACCTGGGAAACTCGATATGAAAATTATAAATACAGTATGCTTTTCAAAATTAGAAAAGGAAGAGGTAAAAGCGGTATCCGAAAATTTTATTCTGGATGGAATACATTAACTTTACTTTCCGCTGGGAATATTAGGTATTTGATGGAATTAGTATATCGTACGTACGAGAAGCATATTAAAAATGGTAGAGATTTACAGGAAAAAGTAAGCATATTTGATCAAACAATTGCCGCACAAACAGTTGGTAAGAAAAATTTAATAGAACTTGAAAGTACTTGGAAAAATGGATCACAAATTACAAAACTTCTTCTTGGAATGGGAAGAGTTTTTCAAGTATTAGCAAAACATGAAGGTAAGCAATCCCCAGAAGTAAACCAATTCTTCTTTGATAACTCCTCATCTATGAGTGATGAATGTAAAGCTATTCTTGATGCTTCAGTTATGAATCTTGCATTAATAAGAACTCCTGGAAATAAACCTGATAATGACGCTACAACTAAAGATTACATATATTCAATACATCCCATTTATTCACCGTATTTCTTATTTAGTCATAGAAAAAAGAGGAAAATGAAACTAACACATGATGAAATAATGGGATTGATAAAAAATCCTAAAAATACAATTCCAGAAATTTTGAATAGACGTAATATAGACTATGATTATAAAAGTGAGTTGCCTTTTCAACTAACAATATTCGATGAATATTTTGATGAGTCATAATATTATGGATTATCCTTATCATTTTGATTCAGTTGATGATATAAAGTTGTTAGATAACAGTACGTATTTTTTTTCTTATTCCCATGATGAATGCTGCGAAATTGTTAATAATCTGAAAAAAAAATATAGTGGAATTTGTCGCTTTATTGAATTTAATGAGTTTAGTAAAAATGAGTTCATTGAAAAAAATACTAAAAGAACATTTCATTATCGAGATTTTGATTCCATATCAGAAATGATTAACCAGTATAAAAATGAGTCATTGTATATTGATATCTCAGGTTTAGATTGTAAGATTTGTGCTAGCATATTTAAGGCTATTTCAAATTCTAAAGTATTCAAAAATATTTTTGTTTTATATACAGAACCCGAACTATACAAAATGAATGAATTTGATCAGGAAGGTGTATTTAATCATTTATCTGAACGGATATCTGGTATTGAACCTTTACCTGGTTTTGCTTCAATAATACCACACGAAGATGATGATATCCTATTCATCCCATTATTAGGTTTTGAAGGTGGACGATTTAAATACATTGTTGATAATATACAACCGCCAGAAGAAATCATTCCAATAATAGGTTGCCCTGGATTTAGAATAGAATATCCATTTTATACTTTTTGGAATAATTGGAGAGCATTAGAGAAATATGATAGTTGGCCTTCAGTAAAATTCGCACCGGCTAACTCATGTATTGATGCATATGTTGAAATAGAAAAAATTCATAAAAAAAGAGAATCGTATTTTTTAAAAATTGCAATTATTGGTACAAAACCTCATGCAATTGGGGCAATACTATATGCCTTGAATAATCCAATCAGAACTGAACTCATTTATGACAACCCAGTTAGAACAAGAAGAAGATCAGATGGAATTGGAAAAATAACATTAAGTCGCATTAATAATATTTTACAAGTAATCTAGAAATGAATGATGTTTTTTATACTCCTAGTTATCTAGCTCAAAGTTTAATCAGTTATATAAATAAGGATGATGTAAATATTGTAGCAGATTTTTGCGTTGGTGATGGAGAATTATTGCGTGCAGTTCAAGCTAAAATGTCTAATATTAAATTCATTGCGACTGACATATCTTTCCAATCAATTTCTAAGATAAAAAAAACGCATTCAGATTGGTATATTGGACGATGTGATTTTCTAAATAAGAGATCAAGAAATGCTTGTAGAGTCTTGAAAAAATTTATTAACAAAATTGATCTAATAATATTAAATCCTCCTTTTTCTTGTATTGGTGGTACAAAATACAAAACAGAAATATGTGAAACTTATTTTACTTCAAGTATCGCGCTAGCCTTCATAGCTGAGTCAATAAAATATCTTTCAAATGAAGGTTGCATTTACGCAATTTTACCTGAAAGTGTGGCTTATTCAGAAAAGGACCAGGATCTTTGGAATTTTCTTTTATCAGAATATAATTTACAGATATTAAATGGATATAGTCGAAAAAAATTTAAAGGGTGTTCACCTAATATCATATTTGTATCAATTAATACTAGAGAAAAAAGCAGAATCCCCAGAAAAGAAATATCAATATCTCATACAATTAAAAAAATTACCCTATTTCGCGGAAAAATTTCTATTCCTGATATTAACAAGTATTATACAGGTAAAACTCCATTGGTTCATACAACGAATTTATTAAATAATAGTATCTCAAATATTAGTATATATCTTAGCACAAATTATTCATCTGTTACTGGTCCTGCAGTCCTAATACCTCGTGTTACAAATCCGAAAATGGAAAAAATCTGTATATTAACAACTAATAGAAAAATCTGTATTTCTGACTGTATTATTGCATTAGAAACTGAATCATTAAGAGATTCGAAAGCAATTGTAATATTAATTAAGAAGAATTGGAAGAAATTTTCTGAGCTATACAAAGGTACTGGTGCTAGATATACAACTCTAGCAAAAATACGAAAGTTCTTAAATATTCCTTAGTTGTTTATGTAATTATTCTAAATCAAAATTATCCACCGTCATCATTTTTCTCTTGTAACAAAATCCCAACTTAATTTTCTAACATTTAGAATGTAAGAAAGGAATAGCCGCAAAATCGAAATGGAAGATAAAAGAAAAGCTGTAATCCTGATGTTGATCTCATCACTGGCTTTTGCTTGTTCGGCAGCCGCGGTGAAGTTGAGCGGCGATCTGCCGGTTTTCGAAAAGGTTTTCTTCCGAAACATCCTGGCAGTAGTCATTGCTTTCATTGCCATCCGTAGGCAGAAAGAAAGGATGTTCGGCAAGAAAGAAAATCAAAAATACCTGATGTTGCGGTCAATTCTGGGTGTAATCGGTATGGCGTTGTACTTCTACGCAATCAGTAATCTATACTTGGCAGATTCTGCTATGCTGCACAAACTTTTTCCCTTTTTCGTCACAATTTTTGCTGCAATATTCCTCAAAGAAAAAATCTCTAAAATTCAAATTCCTGCTCTTATCATAGTTTTTCTGGCAGCTCTGCTTATCATCAAACCTCGTTTTGATTATTCAATATTTCCGGCCATGGCAGCATTCGGTACAGCTGTTGTTTCGGGTGGAGCGTATACATTAGTTCGCTTTCTGAGAAATCGTGAGAGACCGGCTACGATTATTTTTTATTTTTCATTTGTTTCATTTGTTATTCTATCACCATTAGTTCTATTGGATTATCAAACTCCTACACCCATTCAGTGGTTTTATCTTTTAATGATCGGAGTTTTTGGTGCCATCGGACAATTTACGCTAACTTATGCTTATCGTTATGGAAAAGCATCCGAAATTGCAATTTATAATTATTCCAATATAATTTTTGCCGGTCTTATAGGTTTTGCTCTCTGGATGGAAGTTCCAGATCTGCTGAGTATTATTGGCGGATTGATAATAATAGTTGCATCAGTTTACGTTTTCATTTTCAATTCCAAACAAAAACAATAGAGTTTTGAGACTCATTCTCATAAGCTGCTTGACATTGAGACTGCATTATCATTTGTGGTCACATAGATTTTTTATAAAGGAGTTGAAATGCAGGAACATGAAAAGTTATTCAGTGAATTCCTGAAGACTAAAGGATTAAAATTAACTTCACCGCGAAGAGTGATTTTGGATACTATTTTCACTTATCATCAACACTTCAATGTAGATGCCCTCTATGACGTGATCCGCAAAAATCACCAGAATGTTTCCCGTGCCACTATTTATCGAACAATGCCTCTTTTAGTGGAATCCGGGTTAATAAAACAATCTCTCCGCTGCCAATCCAAAGATCATTATGAGCACATCCATGGCCACGATGATCACTTGCATTTTCTCTGTATAAAGTGTGGAAATATTATTGAAGTTGGAAGCAAAGAAATTGAAAAGACTTTAAAGAAATTAGCAGCTACAAAGAATTTTGAAATAAGCGATTATAATCTTGGTGCCAAAGGCATTTGCGATAGCTGCCAGAAGAAATAACATAAATCTCGATTCAAATAATATTAAATGAAAAAAGATACTATACACAATCTTACTATCGCTCTGGCTGGAAATCCCAATTGCGGCAAAACCACATTATTTAATGCACTTACGGGAGCAAAACAATATGTAGGGAATTGGCCTGGTGTAACTGTAGAGCGAATGGAAGGAATTTTTACCCATCAAAATACCAACGTTCAGGTTATTGATCTACCAGGAATTTATTCTTTTTCTGCTTACTCGCTGGACGAAAAAGTTTCCCGCGAATTTATACTATTAGATAAACCAGACCTGGTTGTGAACATTATTGATGCTACGAATCTGGAGAGGAATCTATATCTAACTGCTCAATTACTGGAAATGAAAATCCCGCTTGTTGTAGCTTTGAATATGATGGATGCAGCAAAACAAAAGAAGATTCGCATCGAAGTTGAGCATCTGGCTACGCATCTCAATTGCCCTGTAATTCCCATCGTCGCAGCAAAAAAACAGGGAGTAGGTGTTTTAAAAGACGCAATTATTGATGCTGCCTTAAAACATGAAATTTCTAAAACCAGAATTCATTATGATGATGTAGTAGAAAATGCTATAAATTTAATTCAAGATAATTCAATAGAATTTGCCCGGGAAAATAATGTTGATAATCGCTGGTTGGCTATCAAATTATTAGAAAAAGATGAACTTGCGCTGAAAATGACAAGTGGCAAGTTATCAGACATAGTTGCTCCGGAACAGGAAAAAATTGAAAAACACACTAATATCGATGTAGAGCTGGTAGTTGCTGATGGACGGTATGGTTTTATTCACGGCCTTAAGCATGATGTTGTACATCGTGATCGGGAAGTTAAAAAGAATATATCTGATGTGATCGATACATTTACCTTAAATCGCTGGCTTAGCATCCCCATTTTCTTTTTTGTGATGTACCTGGTTTTCATGCTCACGATCAATGTGGGTGCTCCCTTTGTGAATTTCTTCGATCAACTCATGGGAACTATTTTCGTGGATGGTTTAGGAAATCTGCTGCAATCCTGGCATTTTCCTACCTGGCTCATCACGATTGTTGCTGGAGGAATCGGAGGAGGAATCCAGGCGGTTTCTACTTTTATTCCACCAATATTTTTCATGTTTTTATCGCTCTCGTTTTTGGAGGACAGTGGCTATATGAGCCGTGCTGCTTTTGTTATGGATCGATTTATGAGATTCATTGGATTACCGGGAAAAGCTTTCATTCCAATGATTGTTGGTTTTGGCTGCAATGTTCCTGCCATTATGGCTACCCGAACTCTGGACAATCCAAAAGATCGAACACTTTCAATTCTCATTAATCCGTTTATGAGCTGTGGTGCTCGACTTCCTGTTTACGCATTTTTTGCTACTGTATTCTTTCCTAGAAACGGTGGAGCTGTGATATTTGGAATTTACATGATTGGAATTATTCTGGCAATTCTCTCCGGTCTACTTTTTAGAAGAACCCTATTCAAAGGTGAAACATCAACGTTTGTGATGGAACTTCCTTCTTATCATATTCCCACTTTCAATGGTATAATGATGCATGCCTGGCAGCGTTTGAAAGGATTTATCCTGCGAGCTGGGAAAATAATTATTTTTGTAGTTGTTCTTCTTACGATCATCAATTCGGTAGGTATCGATGGTAGTTTTGGAAATGAAGATTCCAGTAATTCCATTCTCAGTTATCTTGGTAGAAAGGTAACTCCTGCTTTTAATCCAATGGGAATATCCAACGAAAACTGGCCGGCTACAGTTGGGTTGATAACCGGAATTTTTGCCAAGGAAACAGTAGTTGGCACTATCAATGCTCTCTATGAACAGATTGGTGACAATACCGAGACTGAAGATAAATTTGAATTCAAAAGTGGCATATTAGCAGCAATGAAAGCAATTCCAGATGGATTTAAAGAACTGAAAAATTCGATTTTTAATCCTTTGGGAATTGGTACTGACGAAGAAACCAGCTTAGATTTTAAAAACGGTGATTATGCTGAAATGAGAACCCGATTTGGTAATAAGAAAAACGCTTTTGCTTACTTACTTTTCGTACTGATCTATATGCCTTGCGTAGCTGTGGTGGCAATAATCAAGAAAGAAGCTGGCACTAAATGGGCTATCTTTTCTGTAGCTTATCTCACAATTCTAGCCTGGATAATTTCTACGCTTTATTATCAGATAAGTATTTTCAGACTTCAGCCGATTACATCATCAGTTTGGATTGCTGTTTGCCTGGCTGCTTCAGCCATTTTCTATGGAATATTGAAGTATAGAACAAGAAAGAATTAGATTGCTTTATAGGTGAGCAGGTGCCCACCCTACTTACTCGTTATTAGTTCCTGCTATGTGACGCTGTATTTTCGCAACTTTTGCTGTTGAAAATTGGATATTAAGTAAAATATAAAAATCTATTAACTCAATATTTTCCACTGATATATTTTGTCCAATAAATCCATTTTCTACAGACTACTGACATAGTTAAACACTTTGCAATATAATATGTTATAAAAAAAAATGAGTGGTGGCGTCACAATTTCAATATTTTCGGGATATGTATATGAGAGAAAGTATATATAAATTTCACTGAATCTCAGTATCTTGAATATTAAGCAATAACTATCATCTGAAGTCAGTGAAAAAAATAGCAAAGTAACTTAGTGAGAACTTGAAACAACTCGTGAAGGGAGGGAACAATGATTAGAGCAGTTTTATAACTTATCTTACTGGTTCATAAACTTATTAATACTCAATATGGTGGGTATTTTTAAGATCAGTGAGGTAAAACAGTGACTCAACAACACCCTTATAGGTGATATAAAAGCACTATTTACAATATAGATATTTAACATATAAAGACCATAAACTTCATATGTATCGTTAAAATTGAAAAAAGGAGAAATATCATGAGTAAATTTGACACGTCAAAAGCAGGATTATTGCACACACCCGAGTATTTGATAAGCTTAGCAAAACAACTTAGAGAAGAAGCTAATAGAGCTGAAGCAAGAGCAAAAAACTTGGAAAGCGGTAATGAAAAAGTAGGTTGTACCCCAGGTTGCTGGAATACTCTTTCTACATGTATATATGTGCAACCACTTTAATAAATAGGGTGTTGAAAATATAATCCTAATAAATATAATAGGGTAAAATATAAAAAATTTTGCCCTATTTACAATTTAATTCAACATAACTCCATACTCTATGAACAAGAGTCTATTGATGGGTCGTTTAATCAGTCTTTGGAGATTATTACCAAACTAGCTTATTTGGAATAGGAGTTTAAATTATACATTTATTAAAAGGACAAATAATATGCAAAATGATAAAACTTTTTATCCACAATTAAAAGATTCAATTAAAATTAAAGTAAAAAAAAACCACATAATTATTCATAGTAGCCATCCTTCTCAAATAGATATCATTTATCCTTCTGTGGCATTTGTGCTGAATTTTTGTACAGGTAAGTATACTATAGAAGAAATTTGTTACTTATATGGTGAAACTTATAATCTAACTAATGAAAAAGCTATTCGCGAAACAAGTAAAATAATAAATTCTTATAAAAATTTAATTGATTCTTATAACAAACCAAATAGTGATTTAGATTATTACTATAATCCCAAAATCTTTTTATTCAATATGAGTGAAGAAGAAATTGCTTATCAAAGAGAACATAACTTTCTCAGTGGCTTAAATTTGAGCCTTACTCTATTATGTAATTTTAATTGTAGATATTGTTATCAAACCATAAACAAATCGAACGAAAAATTAAATCTAAAAACATGTTTAGCATTAGTTGACGAAGCGTCAAAACTTGGAATGATTTATTTTGGAATTACAGGGGGTGAACCAACTCTATTTGAAGGATGGTTAACAATAATAAAATATATTATAGAAAAAGAAATGATACCCGTTTTTACGAGTAATGGATCAATTATAGGAAAAGATCCTGATATTGCTAAAAAATTATTTTCACTTGGATTAAAGGAAATAACAATTAGTCTAGATGCATCTAATCCTGTTTTGCATCATTCCATAACTAGAACATCAAATTCATTTTCAAATGTTATTAAAGCTATAAAATACCTTTTGGATAGTGATATTCGAGTTATAATAAAATATGTACTTTCAACTCTAAATGTTCATGATTTAGAAAAATTCATTGATTTTGTTGTTAATCTTGGAGTTCATGAAATTGGAATTACGAACATGGAAGGGGGAGCAATTGGTTCTGCAGCTAATTCAATATCATCTATAAATAAATCCCAGTATAAAAAAACAATAAAATTACTTAATGAAAAAGTTATACAATATGAAGATAAGACTATTATTAATCTACCAGATCATTCTTCATGCTTATATGGAGAGAATGATTGGTTTCCATGTGGAGGACTTACAATGGGAATGTCCATTGATCCAAATGGTGATGTTACAATATGTGATAAACTTTTTGGAATAGATGAATTCACCTATGGGAATATATTTGATGATACAATAGAAAATATCTGGGATAGTACAAAATTGAAAGTAATAAGGAAAAATGTTATGAACAGAAGTTTTGTTGGAGATGATTGTGCAAAATGTGATAAATTAAATAAATGTAAGACAAGTTGTTTTATTGAATCCTTTAATAAATATGGAAGTTACTATTCTAAACATCCAAGATGTAAAGGACCGTTTAATAATGACAAATTAGTTAATTATACCCAAGGAAATCAGGTTGGAATTCAAAATATGCTAATTAAAGCTTCAAGTTAAATAATAATACTGAGTAATTTTGAATTTAATTAAATTAACGTTTTAACAATTGAAAAAAGGAGAGAATATGACAAACTCAAGAAAAACTATTATTATAAGTGACATACATATGAGTAATCAATCTGAGTATAGCTGGTTTAAAGATACAAACAAGAAGAAATTAAAATGTTTTCTTAATAAACTTGCCAAAGATGAAAATGTAAATGAGCTTATTATACTTGGAGATTTTATTGATCTTTGGCTCTACCCACTAGAGACTATTCCGTTAAATACTGGGAAGATATTTGAAAAAAACCTTGATGTCGTTAAAGCGTTTCAATCCTGTGTGAGAAATATACCAAATGTATATTATATGCCAGGAAATCATGATATGGGAATAAAAGAAGCTGATTTATCACAACTTAAAAGCGGTGATAAATCTGTTCGAATATTGACACAAGAAGAGTATAGTAAGATGTATGATAATATGCGACATCTTGAGCATGGTCATATGGTCGATATGTTTAATGCCCCTGATGAAAGTGATGATACCATTGGCGGTTATCCTCTTGGATATTTTATCACACGCATAGTAACAAGTGCAAATCCAAAGAATCAATTTGAAGTATATGAAAAATTAATTATAGAAATTCGCAAATTTCTCTCTTCAAATGAGTCTAGTGGTACTGAAATACATAGCGCAATTGACTTTGGACATTTATTTATTTCAACAATAATAACAGCCCTTGAACTGTTTACGGGAGTGTCGGATAAAACACTAATTCGTTTTGAAGATTCGGAAATAGATAAAAAATATTCCGTGGGTGATATTAAAAATCATTATAGTAATCTTTATAATATATGGCTTAAAAAATGGCCTGATAATTTGTTAAATACAATGCTTACCGGTTTTATCCAATATGGATTGAATTGGTATTCAGACATATTACTGAATAAGCCAAAACCACCAACTGTCCTTGTGATGGGACATACCCACTATGCCATTGATGCTCCATATGATAATGATGGAAGCTGGTGTAACTCTGGTCCACTCTATGATAAATCTCCTCACTATGTTGAAGTTATTGGGAATGAAGCAAAAATGCTTCCATTTGATGATATCTGTACCTGATCGAATTAAGGAAATATATTAAAGAAATTAAACCTAATGATGGGAAAGCCCAACTGCTACAGAAATATTGTATGGGCTCTTTGAATACAAATAATAAACTTGAAGCTCATGAAACGGGCGTTATGTAAATCGTTATCTTCATTCAACCTAGTAATCTTAGAAGCTGAAATCTAATAGGTTAAACTATAAAATTTATTTTAATTAGCTTTTAAACTTTCCCCAGCGTTTTTGTTCTCTATCAAGATGAATTTTGAACTTATTCGGTTCTTCAATTATCAAATTCACTTCTGCTGCTGTGATCGGATGCTTAAAACTCAATTCTACAGCACAAAGAAAAAGTCCTTTTCCTTTGAAAACATGATGCTCTTCCCCATACATTTTATCTCCAAGAATTGGATGACCAATACCTGCACAATGAATCCGCAATTGGTGAGTTCTGCCAGTTCGTGGCCAAAGATCAACCAGTGAAAGCCACTCGCTTCTTAAGGATGGAATGGACTTCACTAATTTATAATCTGTAGCTGCAAGTTGCCCTTCGATTGGCTCATTAATAGTACCATTTTCAGACATCTTCCCCATTACTATTGCTCGATAACATTTCTGGATTTCTTTAATTTTAAATTGCCTTCCCAGTTCGATTCTTGCTGACGTTGTTTTGGCAATTATTAGCAGACCACTGGTAAGAGCATCTAATCTGTGAACAGGTTGGGGATGCGATAGAGCATCCTGTTCTTTTGAAATTGAGATATTATTCAAAAGTGCATTTTCAATTGTTTTAAAACGATTCCCACTAACTGGAAATCCAGCCGGTTTATTGATCACCGCCATATATTCATCTTCAAAAACTACATCAAATTTGAGCGGAAATATTTTGCGATTTATTACTTCACCTTCAATTAATTCCAGCAGCATTCCCGGCTGCATCCAGCGACCATATTCAGCCGGTTTACCATCGATCAGAATTTCACCACGTTTTATGGCTTTTCGGATTCCCTGTCGGGATGGTATTATGGTGAAAATAGTTCGGGCATAATCTATGAAACGAATTTGTGGAATGTTTTCTAGAACTTGATGAGATTGAATAACTTTTCTAATTTTCATTCTTGGGCTTCTAGTTTAAGCTTTCTTCAGGATTTCTTCAAGGGTATTAAACATCATTGTGGGTGCCAGTACTGCCAAAGCTTCGGATGCATTATAACCCCAGGTAACTGCTCCGCAATTTAACCCGACATTCTTAGATGCCTGCATATCTCGGATTTCATCACCAATATAAATTGCTTCCTCTTTTGTAACTCCACTTAATTTTAGCACTTTTTTCAGTTTAGATTCTTTGCCGAACATGGAAACTCCACCCATAAAGTAATCGATTTGTTTAATCAAATCCTCACCCATAACCTTGCGAATATTTTCCTGAGAATTCGAACTAACGATCGCTATTTTATAACCTTTAGCTTTCAAATCTCTCAACAATTTTTCTGATCCGTCAAAAAGCTTAATCTGCTCAATTTGTTCAGTCATTAAATTACGCATATATTTAGCAATTTGCGGTAATTTATATAGTGGTATCTTTAATTGTTTTATAAAAATTTTCGCATCTAATTTACGTAAATCTTCTTCCTGATTTTCATTAATCTTAATCAGGTTATATTTCTCTGCAACATGATCTAATGTATTCAAAAACCAGGGAAACGTATCCGCCAGTGTCCCGTCAAAATCTAATATTACCAATTTATATTTCATATTTATTCCTTTGTAATTAATCAGCATTTTGGAATGTTGGTATGTCAATGAATTTAAAATTGAATAAATTAAAAAAGTTTGACATTCATTTCATAAAATACAATTATTGAATTGTCTTTTATCGGAGTCTATTGTTCTGCAAATCACTAGGGGGAAATTATGAAAAAGCTACACTTGATCTGTTTAGGAATTCTGTTAATTATTAGTGGTTTAATTTATGCTGGAACAACTGGAAAACTGGCTGGAAAAGTAACTGATGCCAAAACTGGTGAACCCATACCATTTGCAAATGTAATAATTAAACCAGAAACCTCTGGACTGGGAGCTCAAACGAAAGCTAACGGTACTTTTATTATTATTAATATACCCCCAGGAATTTATGATGTGGTCGCTATGCGGCAGGGATACCACCAACAAACAATAACAGGTGTTGAAATTAACCTTGATTTAACTAAAGTTGTTAACTTTAAACTTACATCAGCAGCATTCCAGATTGAAGGTATCGATGTTGTTGAGAGTACTATAGAAATGGTTTCTTCCAACAAAACCAACTCTGGACGAACAATCTCTGCATATGAAATGGAAGATGTAGCAGTGAGGGATTTGAATGGTGTTATCGCTGTACAAGCTGGCGTTAGCTCAACTAACAAGATGCATGTACGTGGTGGAAGATCTAATGAAGTTGCTTATTCTGTTGATGGTTTGTCTGTATCTGATCCTGGTGGCGATAATAGAAAGCAAACACAAAACTGGAACACAGAAGAATACGCAACTATTGTGGAAAATGAGTTCAAACAGGTTACAGACACACCGCTTTCCACTTTTTCGATCGATGTTGATGCAGCCTCCTATGCCAATACCCGTCGTTTCATAAATATGGGGCAACTTCCCTACAAAGGTGCTGTTCGAATCGAGGAAATGATCAACTACTTCAATTATGATTATCCACAACCTTCCGGTGAAGATCCTTTCTCTATTTATACTGAAATCTCTGATTGTCCCTGGAATGAAGAATATAAATTAATGCATATTGGTTTGCAGGGAAAGAAACTGGACCTAAGCGAAGCACCGCAAAGCAATCTTGTTTTTCTGCTGGATGTTTCTGGTTCGATGAATAGGGAAAACAAACTGGGCTTGGTTAAAAAGGCTTTTAAATTGCTGGTAGATAATCTGAAAATTGATGATCGGGTTTCTATTGTTGTTTATGCCGGAGCTGCTGGATTAGTACTTCCTCCCACAAACGGAGGTAATAAGGACAAAATTTTAGAAGCAATTGATAACTTAAACGCCGGTGGTTCTACTGCCGGTGGAGCTGGGATCAGACTAGCTTACCAAACTGCTAAAGAAAATTTCATTAAACAGGGAAATAATCGGGTGATTCTGGCTACAGATGGAGATTTTAATATAGGAATTTCCGATACTTCCGAGCTGGTGAAATACATCGAAGAAGAACGAGAAAACGGAATCTTTCTTACAACCCTGGGATTTGGTACTGGAAACTTTAAAGGTGATAGAATGGAACAGCTTGCTGATAAAGGTAATGGAAATTATTACTACATCGATAACATTTTGGAAGCCAAGAAAGTTTTCGTAAGTGAAATGAGTGGAACACTTTACACTATTGCCAAAGATGTGAAACTACAGTTTGAGTTCAATCCGGTAACAGTTTTTGCTTATCGATTGGTTGGTTATGAAAATAGACTTCTGAACAAAGAAGATTTTAATGATGATACTAAAGATGCAGGTGAACTGGGCGCTGGACATACCGTTACCGCTCTTTATGAACTTATTTTGCAGGCAGAAGAAACCGAAGTTGAATTACCAGATGTCGATGAACTTAAATACCAGGTAAAAAAAGTTACTGTAGCAGCTAAACAATCGAATGAACTTCTTACGTTGAAACTGCGCTACAAGCAACCTGACGGTGATACTAGCAAATTGTTGGAATTTCCAGTTAAAGATAAAATTGTCAAATTCAAGAAAGCTTCAGATAATTTCAAGTTTTCTACTGCTGTAGCTGGTTTTGGACAGGTGCTAAGAAACTCCAAATTCAAAGGTAATGTAACCTATAAATCTCTGATAGATCTGGCAAAAGAATCTAAGGGTAAGGATGAATTTGGTTATCGGGCAGAATTTATTCAATTACTGGAAAAAGCAGAATTGATTGAGGTGAAGAAATAACTTTTTCAAAAGGCCACATATATTTCAGATATAACTATAATTAGTTGTTTGTACAATAGTTGCTAACAACGACAAAAGCATAGGAGAAACAGAATTAAAAACTCTTATTTAGCGTTATTAATACTCATTATAGTTATATCTGGCTGCTCGAATAATCAGGTGATGCAAAGTAGAGACCTGAATATTAAGATCGAGAATTCGGAAAATCTGAATTCATACCAGAAAGATTTTATTTATCTTACAAAAGTATTAGAAGATTCGCATCCAAACATTTATCAGAACTTTCCTAAAGATGATTTCGAAACTGAAAAAGAGAAATTATTGCAGGAATTTAAGAACCTGGAAAACGAAACGGAATATCAAATAAAATTACAGCAATTTGTAGCAAGAATCGATGATGCTCATACAAGTGTCGTAATGAATCATCTTACCGGATGTGAGAAAAAGTATCCTGTACGTTTTATTTGGATAATGGAAAATCTCTACATTATCGATCTGGATAAAAAACTTCCTGAAGAATGGATTGGTTCGCAAATTGTTGAAATTAACAATATTCCAATTGAAGAATGTGTAGAGATTTGTGAATCTATCATTTCAGCAGAAAATGATATCTGGAAGAAAGCACAATTAAAAGAATATTTCAGAAATCCTGTATTTCTTAAATTTATGAAAATCACAGATTCTGCCGATTCATTGTTGTTAACGACAGTGAAAAATGAGGAAGAAGAAATTATCACTCTATATCCACAAAAAAAGGTTAAATGGAGAGATTACATTCCTAAAAATGAAATTACAGATAAAAAAATTAAACCTCATTCCTATGAAATATTCCAGAACGAAAAAACATGTTATTATCAATTCAACTGGTTTCTTGATCGCTCTACATCTAAACGACTAGTAAAAACTTTATTCCAATGGTATTTACGCCCTTATCTTAACTGTCTTTTTCACTTTTATTTTCCCAATTACAATAAATTTTTAAAGAATATGTTTGAAGATATGAGAGAGAAGAATGTAGAAAAAATCATTATTGATCTGCGTTACAACAGTGGTGGAAACAGTTCCCTAGGAGATTTATTTCTGTATTATTGCAATATTCCAAAAACTATTGATGGTAGTTCTAGTAGTGCAATTAAAATTTCAGAATTACAGCGCCAAATGTATCCAAAGATATTTGAATCATCTAAAAATAGTTATCTGGAAGAAAACCCTGATAAAGAATTTGAAGTACCTCAATTGATCGAAAATGAAACAGAAATCAAAGATGAAAACTATTCATATTTTAATAATTTGGAAAAAGGAAATTACGTTTGGAAAGTAAATCCTGTTGAAAATAAATTCGAGGGTGATATAATTTTATTGGTTGGACCAAATACTTTCAGCAGCGCTTCAGATTTTGCCACGGTTATAAGTGATAATAAACTGGCAACTTTAGTTGGAGAACCAATCGGACAAAAACCGACAAGTTTCGGAGATATCTTGGTTTTCAATTTACCCGAAACCAATTTGAAAATTAGTGTGTCTCATAAATCTTTTGGAAGACCCGATCCTGCCAAAGATGATGATCCTACTTTATATCCTGATATCGAGATTTATCCAACCATAGAAGATCTGCTTGATGGAAAAGATCCTGTATTTGAAAAAGCAATGAAGCTTTGATCGATCATTTTTTGAGATAACCATAGGATGAATTATGGAACTAAATAAATTCAAATTTGCAATAGTAATAATCCTGATCCAGATAGCTTTATCATTCTACCTGGGACTCCCTTTGGCTGACGATGCCAAAGTTCCATCACATTGGAACCTGCAAGGTGAAGTGGATGGCTGGACGGGAAAGTATCAGTCAATTATCATGTTTCCACTTATAAATATCGTTCTTTTCTGTTTAATGTTTTTCTTTCCTAGTATCTCACCAAGATATAGAAATGATCCGGAAAATTTCGATAAGATTCTGCCTTCTTCATTAAATTTATTGGTTTTCTTTTTCGCAGCAATTCACATCTTCACAATATTAATAGCCCGAGGTTATCTTCCTACTGAAAATTTATTTGTTTTCATCCTGTTGGGATTACTCTTTATATTGGTTGGAAATCTGCTGCCAAAAGTTCCAGCCAATTTTTATTTGGGTGTTCGCGTTCCCTGGACTTTAAGCTCGGATGTAGTGTGGAAAAAGACTTCAAAAATTACAGGAAAATATTTTGCAATTGGTGGAGTTATTTTCATTATTATTGGTGTTATAGGAAAGATTACTGTCATTGTTAAAATGCTAATAATTCTGGTCTTGACTCTGATAATTGTTTTACCGATTCTTTATTCTTTCAGCGTCTATAAAAAAGAGCAAAACAGTTAAAATTTTTCACAGGTAGAATTTATTCAAATTATCCACTTTATATACATTTTATAAATATTTATAAAATAGCCGTAATTAGGGTTGACACGATTATCCCAAATAACAACTTATGTCCCCAATAATAAGATTATCTGGAGAATAACTATGCCCAAAAAAGTAGTAATTTTTGGCGCAGGCTTAGTTACAAAACCGATGGTTGATTACCTCGCAAACTACAAGTACGAAATCACCGTTGCAGATATTGTTTTGTCCAAAGCCCAGGCGCTGGCCGATCCTCACCAAAATGTTAAAGCTGTAGAACTTGATTCCCAAAATGAAACTCTAGTTGAGAAACTGATCGAAAACTGTGATCTGGTAGTTAGTTTACTACCTGCTTTCCTGCATCCCGACATTGCAAAGAAATGTATACAACATGGTAAGCATATGGTTACTGCGTCCTACATTAGCCCTGCAATGAAGGATTTGGACGACAAAGCCAAAGAAGCTGGAATAACAATTTTGAATGAGGTCGGAGTTGACCCCGGCATCGATCATATGAGTGCGATGAAGATCTTCAATGAAGTAGAAGAAAAAGGTGGAAAGATTGTTTCCTTTATGTCGTATTGCGGAGGTCTTCCTGCTCCGGAAGCTGATACAAATCCACTGGGGTATAAATTTTCCTGGGCACCAAAAGGTGTTCTCATCGCTGCTGGAAACAGCGCAACCTATTTAAAAGATGGTGAGGTTGTAGAAGTTCCAGGACCAGAGTTATTCAGTCATTATTGGCTGGTGGAAGTCCCGGGAGTTGGAATCTATGAAGCTTTCCCAAATCGCAATTCACTCAGTTATATCGAAACTTACTATCTGAAAGATGTAAAGACCATGTATCGAGGAACTTTTCGCAAGATCGGTCACTGCGATCTGTGGTATGTTTTTGGACAGATGGGATTCTTTCAGCAGGAACCGGTTTTTGAAAACCTCAGCGGAACTGTGCAGAAATTCATCCTTACCAAGATGATGGGATTATCGGAAGATGAATGTCTTAAAACAACCATCGCAGAAAAGTATAACCTTTCTAAAAACAGTGTGATTTTAAAGAAAATGGAATGGTTAGGTTTCTTTGATAAAACTCCAGTCCCAGTAGAAAAAGGAGCCGGTATTGATGTATTGACGGCACTGATGCTGGAGAGAATGCAATACGCCGATGGTGAGCGAGATCTACTGGTTCTGCATCATGAATTCATTGCAGATTTTGATGGAAAAGAACAACGAATTACTTCCACGATGGTAGATTACGGAATTCCATATAGTGATACTTCCATGGCTCGCACGGTTTCACTTCCTGCCGCTATTGGTGTGAAGATGATATTGGAAGGTAAAATTGACCGAACCGGTGTGATAATGCCGACATACAAAGAAATTTATCAGCCTTTTCTTAAGGAATTGGATAAACTAGGAATCAAGATCGAAGAAAAATACTATCAATAAAAGAGGGATAATGAAGAAACTGGGAATTGTTAAAGAAACCAAAAATAAATGGGAACGTCGCGTTCCTCTTAATCCGCAAGCTGTAAAAGAACTTACCAATAAAGGTTTTGAAGTTATTGTTCAACCATCCGAAACCAGAATTTATAAAGATGAAGAGTTCGAAAAAGCTGGAGCAGTTTTAAATAATGATCTTTCACAATGTGATTTCATTATCGGTGTAAAAGAAATTTACGATGATCAGTTAATTGCAGGTAAACCACACCTGGATTTTTCTCATGTTATTAAAGGCCAAGATTACAACATGAAGATGCTACAGCAGATCCTGGATGAGAAAATAACGTTATTTGATTATGAAAAAATTACCAACGAAAAAAATCGCCGGTTAGTTTTTTTTGGTGAATACGCCGGCAATGCAGGAATGATAGACACCTTGCATGGTTTGGGAAAAAGACTGAAAGAGCAACATGGTTTGGATACTCCTTTTTTGAAGGTGAAGCATTCTTACCAATACGAATCTGTTGAAGATGCAATTGAGCAAATTAAAATAGTTGGCGAAGAAATCTCTGAACATGGTCTTCCTGCAGAAATCTGTCCTTTGAATGTTTTTCTAATGGGATATGGACATGTTTCGCATGGTTCTAAAAAAATTCTACATGCGTTGCCAATTGAAGAAATAGAACCTGAAGAGTTGCATTCCAAACAAACAGAACTAAAAAATAATAAAATCTACGTAACAACTTTCAAAGAAAAACACATGGTGGAACGCAAAGATGAAAGTGTTTTTTCGCTCCAGCATTATTATTGCAATCCTGCTGAATATAAGTCGCGAATGGAAAAATATCTTGATCTTTGCAGTATATACGTAAATGCAATTTATTGGGATTCTAATTCACCTATTTTTCTACCAAATGAATACCTACAAAAGAATCAGAAAAATAATGGTAAATTAATTATTATTGGCGATATAACCTGTGATATTAATGGTTCAGTGGCAGCAACCGTGAAACCAACCTGGCCGGACAATCCAGTGTTTATTTATGATGCAAAAACCGGAAAAGATAGCGATGGATACGAAGGTGATGGCGTGGCTGTGATGGCTGTGGATAATTTACCTTGCGAATTTCCAAAAGAAGCTTCCGATAATTTTTCAAAAGCTTTGATGCCTTTTATGGAAAGTTTACTTTTAAACGATTATTCAAAGTCGATTCATGATTCCAGTCTGCCGGATGAGATTAAAAAAGCATGCATTACTCATCATGGAGAATTGGAACCGGATTTCAAATATCTGGAAGAATTTTTAAAATGAGAAAAAAGGAATGCCCCTCCCTACCCTCCCCCAAAGGAGAGGGGTAATGAATTCTGTTTCCTTCTCCACTGGAGAAGGTAGCTGAGTAAAACGAAGTCGGAAGAGGCAAAAAATGAATAAAAACTCTCGTTACCAAAGCCCTCTTTAGGAACGCAAAGAGTCAACGTAGCGAAGACAAACTTCGTAACGAGATCTTTTAATTTTATAAAGAAAAATATGGGAGTAATAATGGCTAAAATAAGCACAGCCGGAAATTATGGAAAAACAGTCCGCTCAGATTGTATGGCAACTTTTGAGCTAACTACCAGTGGTGGATTGCAGATCGAATTGATCAGTAAAATTAAAGATTATTTTGGTGATCATATTATAGATCTGGCCAAAAAAGAATTGGAATTCTTTGGCATTGAAAATGCCAAACTCAAGATAGAAGATCGTGGATCATTAGATTATGTAATCGCAGCTCGAATTGAAGCAGCTATAAAACAGCAAATTGAAACAGATAAAGAATTTCTATTGGATATTATTCCGCAAAATACAGATCAAACCGCAAAAGATAAACCACGCAAATCACGGCTTTATCTTCCGGGTAATACACCTAAACTTGCTTTGAATGCTGGAATTCATAAACCGGATGGTATAATCCTGGATTTGGAAGATTCTGTGGCTCCGGCCAAAAAAGCAGAAGCAGCAATACTGGTTCGAAATTCACTTCGTTCTGTGAATTTCTATGGTGCAGAAAGAATGGTTCGGATCAATCAATTACCGAAAGGTCTCTCTGATCTTGAACAAATTATTCCTCATAATGTAAATCTGATCCTCGTACCAAAATGTGAAACAGTAGATCAATTGCAGCAAGTTAATGACAAAATTGCTGAGATTAAAAAAGCAAAAAAGCTGGATTATGAAATCTGGATAATGCCAATAATTGAAAGCGCATTGGGTGTAATCAATTCCTATCAGATTGCTTGCTGCGAAAACGTAGTTGGAATTGCTATTGGTTTGGAAGATTATACTGCAGACTTGGGAACGCAACGAACTGCAGAGGGAAATGAATCTTTCTTCGCTCGTTCTCACGTGGTAAATTCAGCCAGAGCTGCTAAAATTCAACCGATCGATTCCGTGTTTTCCGATGTGAATGACATGGAGGCTCTCAAGCAGAATGTTCTCGTTTCTAAATCTCTTGGTTTTGATGGGATGGGTTGTATTCATCCCCGCCAAATTCCTGTAATCCATAAATGTTACGCTCCCACCGCCAAAGAAATCGATAAAGCTCAGAAGATCGTGGCAGCATATAACGACGCAAAAGAAAAAGGTTTGGGTGTAGTTTCTCTTGGCTCCAAAATGATCGATGCTCCAGTTGTAAAAAGAGCTATGCAAACCTTGGAAATGGCTAAGATCGGAGGAAATCTATAATGAAAAAAGCAGATAAATTCGTAAAAAACGCGGCAGGAAGAATGGTTCCAACCATAGTAAACGGCAGAGAAGTTATTCCATTTATGGGCGTTGGTAAATACAAACCAACTCACAAAGGCGCAGCACCGCGAGTTCCCACTTGTGCTGATTATCCGGCTGATGGAAATAAGATCATTGAAACATTGAAAGACGCTTTGATCAAATGCGGTTTAAAAGATGGAATGACCATTTCTACCCATCATCATTATCGAAATGGAGATTTTGTTTCCAACTTGATCTTTGACATTGCTGCTGAACTTGGAATTAAGAATTTACGCTGGCTGCCCAGTGCTGCTTTCCCTTGTAATGAACCTTTGATAAAACATTTAGATTCCGGTGTAATCCATCACATCGAAGGAAGTTTGAACGGTCCACTGGGAGATTTTTGTAGTCGTGGAAAAATGGCAGGATTAGGTTACTTAAGAAGTCATGGTGGAAGATTTCGTGCTGTTTCCGATGGCGAAGTTAACATTGATATTGCTGTAATGTGTGCTTCAGTTGCTGACATGACCGGTAACTCAAATGGCGTTGGTGGTAAACATCCGTTCGGTCCGATGGGATTTACCAAAGGTGACGTGAAAAATGCAGACAGAACTATCGTTGTTACTGACACATTGATTCCATATCCATGTTATCCCTGGGAGATCATGGGAAATGATGTGGATTATGTTGTATTAGTCGATAAAATTGGTGATCCGGACAAAATAGTTTCCGGTTCAACCAGAGTTACAAAAAGTCCGGACAGACTTCTTATCGCAGAATATTGTGCCGAATTCATAGATAAAGCAGGCATTCTAAAAGATGGAATTTGTTTTCAGGCTGGAGCTGGTGGAACTTCGCTTGCTTTTGTACAGTTTGTAAAAGAAAGGATGATCAAAAAAGGAATCAAAGCCCGAGCTTTAATGGGTGGAAGTACCAAATTCCAAGTTGATCTGCTGGAAAGTGGATTGACTGATTATATCTTTGAAGGTCAGGCTTTCGATCTGGAAGCGATCAGATCTCTGCGAGAAAATCCCAACCATATTGCAGTTGGCGTATTTGAATCCTATGATTATCATTCCAAGGGAAACATCGCCAATATGATGGATGTGATAGTGCTGGGAAGTACAGAAGTTGATGTGAATTTTAATGCTAACTGCGTTTCTCACAGTGACGGCAGAATGCTGCATGGAATTGGCGGATTTCAGAATTGCATGCTGGCTAAGTGTACTATCCTCACAGTTCCTTCCTTCCGTGATCGAATTCCAGTGATCAGAGATGAAGTAACAACTCTCGTTGCACCGGGAGAGCTAGTTGATGTAATTATTACCGAACGTGGAATTTGCATTAATCCTCTTAGGAAAGATCTGATCGAAGCAACCAAAGATTCGGGACTGCCAATTCGTGATATTCATGAATTGAAAGCTGAAATTGATGCGATCTGCGGAATTCCTGCCAATCCAAAACTTTCTGATGAAGCTGTTGCTGTGGTGGAATGGGTCGATGGAACTATCCTGGATACAATCAGGAAAGTGGAGAAATAGATTTTGCCAATAAAACAAATTAAAAACGGAGTGGGACGTATGGTCCCGACCGAGATAAACGGAAAACCTGTAATTCCTTTTATGGGTAGAGGAAAGCATAGGCCAAAAGGTAAAATCATTGGTCCTTCTATTCCTACCTGCCTGGATTATCCGGCAGATGGAAATAAAACAGTTTCTTCTTTGAAAGAAGCTTTGATCAAAGCTGGATTGAAAGATGGCATGACCATTTCCACACACCATCATTTGCGAAATGGTGATCTGGTTTCCAATGAAATTTTCAAAATTGCCAATGAGCTTGGGATTAAAAATCTGGTCTGGTTTCCTTCCGCTTCCTTTCCTTGTCATGAGCCAATCATTGAATATTTAGAAAATGGAACTATTCATCATATTGAAGGCAGTATGAACGGTCCTTTAGGCAAGTTTACTTCTCACGGAAAAATGAAAGGTGTAGGAATTTTACGTTCTCACGGTGGTCGAGTCCAAGCTTTAAAAGATGGTGAAGTAATTATTGGTATTGCAGTATTGGCTGCCCCAGCTTGCGACATGTTCGGCAATGCTACAGGGCAATATGGACAATCAGCCTGCGGAGTTCTTGGTTACGCCAAAGCTGATGCTCTCTTTGCTGAAAAAGTGATAATAGTCACCGACAATCTGATTGATTTTCCCTGTATGCCGATGGAAATAGAGGGAAACTACGTTGATCATGTTGTAGTTGTAGATAAAATTGGAATTCCGGAAAAGATCGTGTCTGGTACAACAAGAATTACGAAAAATCCAGACCGGTTGGAAATTGCAGAGCTTGCAACCGACTTCCTTCTGGAATCAGGAATTTTGAAAGATAAATGCTTTTTGCAGGCTGGAGCTGGTGGTATTTCTCTCGCCATCGGCCAGTATGTACATAATATTTTAAAGGAAAAAGGTTGGAAAGTTCATCTTGGTTTTGGCGGTAGCACCAAATATATGGTTTCGATGTTGAAAGAAGGAACGATGGAGCATATTATGGATGCTCAAGCTTTCGATCTGGATGCAGTTCGCAGTATTACTGAAAACCCTAACCATCATCGATATCCTGTTTTTAATGCTTATAATTTCCATTCCAAAGGAAACCTTAATTCCATGATGGATCTTTCAATTTTGGGTGCTACCGAAGTGGATGTGAACTTCAACGGAAATGTAGTTACACATTCTGATGGTTATCTTCTGCATGGAATTGGCGGCTGGCAAAATTGTCTGCATGCCAAAAACGTGATTCTACCACTTCCTTTGGTGCGTCATGGTATTCCAGTAATTCGGGATGAAGTAACTACAATTGTGGGACCGGGAGAATTGATCGATGTAATAATTACTTCTTTTGGAATCGCGATCAATCCAAAACGAGAAGACTTACTTGAAAAGATGAAAGATTCTAAGCTTCCCATAAAAACAATCCATGAACTCAAAGAAGAAGCTGAACGGATCTGCGGGAAACCTGAAAAGCCCAAGTTTACTGATAAAATCGTAGCTGCTGTGAAATGGGTAGATGGAACCGTGATCGATGTTGTGAGAGAAGTGAAGGAAATAAAATAGAATGAAAATTATCAAAACAATAAAAGAGGAGAGAGAACTATGAGTAAAAGAACAATCGTTTCAATGCCCGGTGACGGCATTGGTAAAACCGTATTACCCGAAGCTATCCGTGTACTGGATGCTGTGGGATTTGAAGCCGAATATGTGCATGCAGATATCGGTTGGGAATTCTGGTGCAAGGAAGGAAATCCCCTTCCACAGAGAACTTTAGACATTTTGGAAGAGCACAAGATCGCCCTTTTTGGAGCTATTACATCCAAGCCTAAAAGTGAAGCTGCCAAAGAACTCGATCCTGCCATCGCAGATCAAGGTCATGTTTATTACAGCCCCATCGTAGGATTGCGCCAGCATTTCATTCTTGATATCTGTCAGCGTCCCTGTATTTCATTCAAAGGAAATCCACTGAATTTTATCCGTAAAGGACCAAATGACACGATCGAAGAACCGGAAGTGAATGTTGTTGTTTTCCGCCAAAATACCGAAGGACTGTATGGTGGTGTGGAATGGACAGATCCTCCAGATCAGGTGTATGATGCACTGATGACACATCCCAAATTCAGCAAGAATTTTGGTTGGAGTCCCAAAGAAGAAGTTGCTATTTCCACTCGAATTTTTACTAAAAAGTTTTCAGAAAGAATTTGTCGTGCTGCTTTTGAATATGCCAAAAAATTTGGTTATGAAAGAGTAACACTTTGCGAAAAACCAAATGTGATCCGTGAAACCAGCGGTATGATGCTGGCAATTTGTCGTGAAATGGAAAAAGAATATGAAGGAATCTGGTTTAACTACACAAACATCGACGCTCAGATGATGTGGCTGACCAAAGATCCTGAAAAATACGGTGTTATCATTGCTGGAAATATGTTCGGTGATATCGTATCTGACGGATTTGCTGGTCTTATCGGCGGACTGGGATTTGCCTGCAGTGCCAACATTGGTGAAGAAGTTGCTATCTTCGAACCAACCCATGGTTCTGCACCAAAATATGAAGAACTTGATCCATCTATCGTAAATCCAATTGCTATGATTATGAGTGCCTGCATGATGCTCGATCACATTGGTGAAGTAGAAAAAGCTGCTCGCATCCGTAAAGCTATTGCCAAGGTTGTAGAAGAAGGCAAAGTACGAGCTTATGATATGCAGAAGCTTCGTGGTTGCCAGGAAGTGCTGGAGCAAGGTGCTGCTTCTACTTCTGAAATGACAGACGCGATTATTGCTGCGCTATAATTTGATTGTTTACGCATCCAAGCTGGGACTTTGATGCGAGATTTGACGTTTTCATAAGTACCCTTGTTTCCAAGCCCCAGCTTGGAAACAATTTCAATAATTTGGAGAGAAAAATGAAAATCATGGAACTTTGGCCCGAAATATCTTGGATCAAGAACGATGACTTAAAAGAGCAAGTCACAAAAACCTGGGAAGCAGCTTTACAAAGAAGTGTTCTCACAGCTACCGATCTTTTGAATATTCCATTCACATTATTAGCTGGTCCCGATCTGAAAGTTACTTTTATGGATCATAAACGCAGTGTGGTACATATTGCCAAAGCTGCCGGTGAAAAATGTAATGAGTTCTATCATGGCGAACTTCCTGTGAACATGGATGTTCTCATTGCTGGAGCAATTCTGGCAGATGTTGGTAAACTTTTGGAATATGTTCTGGATGAAAATGGTAAAGCTGTGCAGGGAACTTATGGGAAATATCTGCGTCATCCATTTAGTGGTGTTTCTTTGGCAGAAGAATTTGACTGCCCTGCAGAAGTTTGTCACATCATCGCAACTCATGCTGGTGAAGGTGATATGGTGAAAAGAACCACAGAAGCTTATCTGGTTCATCATGCTGATTTCATGACCTTTTTGCCCTTTAAGAGTCGGTTGAAAGTGTAGGATTCCGTATCCAGGTTGAAACTTGGACACGAGATCTTTTTTTAATTTGATCTGGTATCCTAGCCCTGCTTGGATACCCAAAGGATAAAATGAAAAGTAGATATAAAATTTTTGAAAGTGATGATAGCTTGTATTTTATCACAATGAATGTATTTTTGAAAATACCTGTTTTCACAAATTCATCTTATATGGATATCATTATTGAAAATTTAAATTTCTATCGAGAAAATCAAAAACTTAAGATTTTCGCATATGTGATATTGGACAATCATATTCACATTGTTGCATCTCATCCAACTGATTTATCTGGTTTACTGCGAAATTTCAAAAGCTTTACGGCAAAGAAATTGATTGAAAGACTACATCTTGATGAGAAAAAATGGATTCTGCAGTTGATGTTAGAAAATAAACCAGCTTATAAACAAGAATCAACTTATCAATTCTGGCAGGAAGGAAATCATCCAAAACAAATTCAAGATATTGAAATGTTTAATCAGAAAGTAGAATACATTCATTATAATCCTGTTAGAAGGGGATTAGTGAGAAAAGAAGAAGATTGGATATATTCAAGTGCAAGATGTTTTGCAGGAATGGATTCAGTTTTTCATGTAGATGAAATCGAATAGTTATGCATATCCAAACTAGAGCTTGGATATGAGTGATAGTTTTTTTTCAAAAATTTTCTAGTTTTCAAGCCCCAGTTTGGAAACAATAAGGAGTAATTATGGCTTTAACATTAATAGAAAAAATCTTGGCAAACCACAGTGAAAAAGACGTTGTGAAGCCGGGTGAAATCATCGATATTGAAATCGATGTACGTGCTGCCCGAGATTTCGGTGGAGCAAATGTAGTAAAAAATCTGGTGAACAATGGTTTGGAACTGGATGATGTTTCTAAAACATTTTTTACATTCGATTGTAATCCTACTGGTTCTGATCAAAAGTATGCCGCCAACCAGCAATACTGTCGACTTTACGCTCGTGAAAAAGGTATCAAAGTTTATGACATCGATGCTGGAATTGGTACACATCTGGTAATTGAAAAAGGATTAGCATATCCGGGAAGTACTGTAATCTCTACAGATTCTCATGCTAATATTCTGGGAGCTATTGGAGCTTTTGGTCAGGGAATGGGAGATAGAGATATCGCTGCTGCCTGGGCTAACGGCAAGAGCTGGTTCAAGGTTCCAAAATCTGTAAAGATTACTTTGAACGGAAAGCGTCCAGCTAATGTTTACGCCAAAGATATTGTATTGAATTTACTCAATAAGTTTGGTGCTAATACTCTTCTGGGTTATTCTGTGGAAATCTATGGTGAAGATGTTGATAATTTTACTTTGGATCAGCGCATCACAATTTCTTCCATGGCTACCGAAATGGGAGCTATCATCATTCTCTTCCCGCCTAATGATGACATAATCAAATTTGCTGAAGAGCGTTCTGGAAAGAAAATTGAAAAAGTACTGGCAGATGTAGATGCTGTTTACGATCAGGAATTTGAAATTGATATGAGCAAATTCATACCAATGATGTCTCGTCCTGGTCATCCCGACGATGCCATTGATATCGCAGAATTGAAAGGAGCTAAGATTGATTCCGCGTTCATTGGCAGCTGTACAAATGGCCGTTATGAAGACATGAAACTCGTTTCTGAAATCCTGAAAGGTCGTAAAGTAGCTCCTGGTGTTGTTCTAAAAATAGTCCCTGCTACAGATGAGATTTGGCAGATACTATTGAAAGAAGGAATCATCAAGATATTCAAAGATGCCGGAGCATTGGTTAGTAATGCCGGTTGTGCTGGTTGTGCTGCCGGTCAGGTAGGCCAGAATGGACCGGATGAAGTAACTGTGAGCACTGGCAATCGTAACTTTGCCGGTAAACAAGGTAAAGGAAAAGTTTATCTTGGTTCACCTGCAGAAATTGCTGCTTCAGCTGTGGCTGGTTACATTACAACACCCGATGATATTCCTGAAAAACCAGCTGAATTTGCTGCCAAAGGCGGATTCGAAAAAACTGAGATTAAGAAAGAAGCTGCTGTTAAAAAACCAACAACCATTGAAGGAAAAGTTTGGATAATAGAGCAGGATGATATTGATACAGATATGATCTTCCATAATCGTTATCTTACCATTACAGACATCAATGAGATGGGGCAATATGCCTTTGATAACCTGGAAGGCTGGGAAGATTTCGCCAAGAAAGCAGAAGTTGGAGATATCATTATCACCAATAAAAACTTCGGCGCAGGTAGTTCACGTCAGCAGGCAGTAGATTGCTTTAAAGCTTTGGGAGTTCAAGCAATTATCGCGGAATCTTTTGGTGCAATCTATGAACGAAATGCTATCAATGCCGGTTTCCCGATCCTTACTTATTGCTGTATTTCCGATCTTGAATTGAAACAGCGTGATAAGATCAAAGTTGATTTCGAAACCGGAGAGATCTCTAATCTGAAAAATGGTAAATCTATCAAGATCAATCCATTCTTTGAAGTTCAGAAAGAAATTTATGTACGTGATGGACTTTTAAACTAATTTGAAATGTGAATTTAGACTTCTGGTTTCCAAGCCCTTGCTTGGGAACCATGAATATTCGTATCCAAGCTAGGGTTTGGATACGAGGTTTCGCTTGTGTCATCCTGAGCCTGTCGAAGGACGAAGCATTTTATGATGAAGAAATTATCTCATTGGAGGAAAAGATGAGAAAAACATTTGTAGAAAAAATTCTAGGAGCAGAAACTGGTGCAATTGTTTTCCGTAAACCGGATATCGTACTCACTCACGATAATACTGCCAGCATTAAAAACACATTCAATAAAATGGGTGGTGAAAAAGTTAACGATCCTGACCAACTTCTGGTTGTGCTCGATCATAATGCTCCACCAACTAATGCCAAACTGGCAAATCAGTATCAAACGATTCGCAATTTTGTAAAAGATCAAGGCATTAAAAAATTCCATGATGTAGGTGATGGCATCTGTCACCAGGTGATGAGCTATCATGCCAAACCCGCAATGATCATCGTTGGTAGCGACAGTCACACTTGTACTGCCGGTGCTTTTAATGCACTCTCTGCCGGTATTGACAGAACTGAATCTGCCGGACTGTGGAAACGTGGTGAGACCTGGTTCCGCGTACCGGAATCGATGAAGATTACTCTTAACGGAAAACTTCAACCTGGAGTTTATGCTAAAGATATTTCTCTGTGGATCATAGGAATGATAGGTTCTGCCGGAGCAAATTATATGAGCATCGAGTTTCATGGTGAAGGTGTAAAAACACTTTCTATATCGGAAAGGATGACTCTCACAAATCTGGCGTCAGAAATGGGTGCTAAGAATGCTATGTTCCCTGCTGATGAAGTCTTAGAAAATTTCCTTGGAATTGAAGTAACAAATGGAATCTGGGCTGATGCTGATGCAAAATACGAACGAGAGATCGAAATCAATCTGAATGAAATCTTCCCGCTGGTTGCAGCTCCACATCATGTGGATAACGTGAAAGCTGTTTCGGAAGTTCAGGGAACAAAACTCAATCAAGGCTTGATCGGAACCTGTACAAATGGACGTTTGGAAGATATTCGAGTTGCAGCCGAAATTCTGGATGGAAAGAAGGTTGCTGATGGCTTCCAACTTTTGGTGATACCAGCCTCGAAAGAAATCTATCTGCAAATGATCGAGGAAGAATTGACCACCAAGCTCATGAACGCAGGCGCCAGCGTGCTGGCAGTTTCTTGCGGTCCGTGTCTCGGAACTGGTCAGGGTATCCCTGCTGATGGTTACACTGTAATCTCTACTGCAAATCGTAATTTTAAAGGCCGCATGGGAAACAAAGAAGCTCAGATTTATCTGGCTTCACCTGCCTGCGTAGCTTACAGTGCAATTGCTGGAGAGATCACTGATCCTCGCGGTAAAGCATTTGCAGATAAATATCCATATCCCAAAGCTCAAAGCACAACTGTAGATATTCAACCGGATGATAATAGACGAGAAGCTGGTACCTGGAATTATTCCGATGTTGATAATCTGAATACTGACCAGATGTTTGCTGGAAACCTGACTTATCAGGTTCTCAGTTCCGATCCAGCAGCTATCATGCCATATCTGTTTGTGGACTTCGATGAGAATTTCAAAGACAAGGTGAAAACTGGAGATGTGATAATTGCTGGTGAAAACTTTGGTTGTGGAAGTTCTCGCGAACATCCCGCTGTTGGATTGGCTCATGCTGGAGTGAAAGCGGTTATCGTGAAATCTGTGAATCGTATTTTCTATCGTTCTTCAGTGAATCAAGGACTTCCAATTATCGTATTACCGGAAGTTGTAGATGCTTACAAACAAGGTGATAAAATGGATGTGAGTTTGGAAAATGGTTATGTAAAAATTAACAATAAAGAATTTAAATTCGCTCCACTACCTAAAGAGTTAATGGCAATCTTTGCTGCCAAAGGGCTGGTTAACTGGATCAAAGAGAATTAGTTTAACCGCTAAGTTCGTAAAGACGCAAAGAAATATTCTGAGTCTATCTTTCTGAGGAATTCTTCAGATTTTTCTCATGAAGAATCTCAAGCACAAATTAACTAACTAGTTCCCATGCAAAAATGTATGGGAACTTTTTAATTGAATTCAACTTTGCGTCTAAGATGATTCATTTTACTGAAATTAATATATCTTTCTCGTTGTAATCTTCCAACAATAATACCAGGGCAAATATCAATATCTTTGGCGAAATTACAAATGGTTTTTTCATCAAATTTATTAGTGTTAGTTATGAAGTTTTTCCAATTTATTTCTGGAATTAGAAATTTGCTAGCGAATTTGTCAGCTTCATTTTCTTTTTCATTTTTTTCAGTTGAGTTTGCTTCGATAAACACATCACTTTTACCGTGCAGCAAGATATGAGCAGCTTCGTGAAATAAAGAAAACCACATATAATCCTCATATTTTCGATAAAGTGATAATTGGATCAATGCTTTATCCTTGGTTAGCCATTTTGTTATGCCGTACACTGGTAAACCTTTTGGTCTTTCAACGAATACTAGCGCAACTCCAGAATTTGCACATAGTCTTATCATTTGATTCGCAAAATCTTTAGGTGTATTATTCAGAAATCCTCGAATAACATTTAAAGCATTTTTAAATTCTTTAGCATTATAAGTAGAGCAGTTTATTTGTTGTGCTACAATTTCTCCTCTTCTAAGCCAAACGGAATTTGACTCTGGTTTTTTTGAAAAAGCAATTGATTGTTTATATGCGACTTTCGGAGTCATCCATATAGAATTCCATTCTTCAGGAGAAGATATACCAAAAAAACCTAGAAGATTCTTTAATTGTGATATGTCATCCTTTTGTCTACAAATCCATTTATTCTTTATCATTTCATTTATTGGAAATTTCTTCAACCAAGCTAAGTGATTCTCAAGTGATTTTTTTTCTTTTTGAAAAGCTAAAAATTCATCGTAATTCTTTTGTCTAGAGTTCCAGAATGAAGCGGGAATTCCCAAAACTCTCTCTAATCGAAAAGATGTATCAGGAGTAATTGCAATTTTTCCTTTGATAATCTCATTAACTTTATTTATTGGTTTACCAAGACGAAGAGCGAATTCTTTTTGAGTCCATCCTTTTTCTTCTAAAATATCTACTAATGTCTCTCCTGGATGACTTATAGATTTTGGTATATATTCATTTATGATTCTATTTGCCATGATAATCTCCTATCTTAATAACTTTTATGGCATAAACTTCAGATAGATTAAGAAATCCATCTTTTGAAATTGGCATTGGTTCTGCAATGGGTTCAAAGCACAATCTTTTAGGATGTTCAAGATCTAAAGCCCACTGTCCTTTTCTATCTGCTTTTAAAGCATGTAGTCTACCTGGAAGAAATTTTAATATCTCCATATTATCTGCTGCTCGTATATCATCTAGTCTTGTTTTAAGTTTACCTGTTGCACTATTACAGATTCTTTTAATCTTATTACTGCAGAAAATGATTTCCATTTTATTTACCTTACAGGTCAACAATATTAGCAACAAACTAAATGTCAATAAAAACTATTTTCAATTGATTTTTTGTTTAACTTAATCAAGGAGAATTTGCTTTACCGGAAAGTACGCCAAGACGCAAAGAATTAAATTGAGTCTGTCTTTCTGAGGAATTCGTCATACTATTCTCATGAAGAATCTCAGATTCAAATTAAATAACTAGTTCCTATACAGAAATGTGTAGGAACTTTTTTAAATTCAATTCCCTCTTGACAGCAGATTCAATTCTCACAGATTCAGTCCAGATCAGTAATAGCCATAGCTTAGTGGTGTAAATGAAAATCAAACTAAGAAAGATTTTGGAGGATAAATGAAGAAGAAATTTATGATCGGTTGCGGTTCTGCCATCGTGATCCTGATAATTGCAGCAATCTCAATTTATAGTTGGGGAGTTCGCTCTTATAACAATATGGTAACTATGGATGAAAGCGTAAAAGAAAAATGGAGCCAGGTAGAAAATGTATACCAGCGTCGTAGTGATTTAATTCCCAATCTGGTATCTACCGTAAAAGGTTATGCAGCACACGAAAGTGAAACTTTTACCGCTGTTACCGAAGCTCGAGCCAAACTGGGAGGAATGGTAAATATCGGTGAAGAAGTTTTGAATGATCCTGCTATGTTCGAAAAATACCAGCAGGCTCAATCTACTCTCAGTGGAGCTTTACAACGCTTAATGATGGTTCAGGAAAATTACCCCGAATTGAAAGCAAATGAAGGTTTCTTGCAACTGCAAAGCCAACTGGAAGGAACTGAAAACAGAATTACTGTGGAACGCAAACGCTTCAATGAAACTGCAAAAATGTATAATATATACATCAAAAAGTTTCCGACTGCTTTCCTGGCAAATATGTTCGGTTTTAGTGAAAAACCGTATTTCAAAGCAACCGAAGGTTCTGATGTGGCACCTAAAGTGGAATTCTAATTGAGGAATGAATGGCAAAATTTAAATTGAATAAAACCGAAAAGAATAAAATAGCCGAAGCAGTAAAAATAGCCGAAAGCAAAACATCCGGTGAAATAGCAACAGCTTTTGTTAAGGAAAGCTATGACTATGCAATTTATGAATTGATCTTTGCTGTAATCATAAGCTTTTTCTATTTTGTAATAATGATGTTTTTTACCAGCAATATTGAGAATTGGCTGCAAGGCAGATTCTGGGATTACACTTCCCACTATCTAATTGCTTTTTATGGTTTTTCCACTTTCCTGGTTGGAACTATTTTCTATTTCCTCGCAAATATTTCAGCTATAGATCGCTTCATAGTTTCCAAAAAGATTTTAGGGCAAAAAGTACAGGAAAGAGCTTTAAGGCATTTTGTGGAATCGGGTGTTTACAACACACGAGATCGAACTGGGATCCTGATCTTTATTTCATTAATGGAACGACAGGTTATCTTGCTGGCAGATAGCGGTATTGATGAGAAAATAGAACAGAAGCAGTGGCAGCAGATGGTAGATCATATTATTGCTGGAATCAAAAGTAGTAAAATTGCAGATAACCTGTGTAAATCGATCGAAGATTGCGGAGAACTGTTAACAAAACATTTCCCTATAAAAAAAGATGATACCAATGAGCTTACTAACGAGATCGAGGAGCTGGAAAAATGAAAAAGATAATAATAATTTTTGCTTTTATCCTGCTCGTTTCTCAAATTTTTGCACTTAAAGTTCCCAAGTTAAAGGGTCATGTTAACGATTACGGTAATGTTTTATCATCGTCCGAAGAAAACAGATTGGAGAATTATCTGGCTAGTTTCGAATCAGCATCTACAGTTCAAATAGCTCTTCTCACTATCAAATCTTTACAGGGAGAAAATCTGGAAGATTTTTCCATGCGGGTTGCTGATGCCTGGAGACTGGGTAACAAAGAAAAAGACAATGGTGTTTTGCTGCTGGTTTCCACGCAGGATAAAAAGCTGCGCCTTGAAGTAGGCTATGGACTGGAAAGCTCTCTTACAGATGCCAAAAGTGGTTATATCATCAGGAATTATATCGTACCCGGTTTTAAATCTGGAAGTTATTATAACGGTATTGCAGCTGGAATGGATGCCGTTACAGGTGTAATTTCAGATCAACTTGAAATCACCGATGAACAGATCGCACAATCACAGAGAAAGCAAGCTAAAAAATCACCTCAAATCCCATTTGGATTAATTATGTTCATCTTGATGTTCGTTTTTGGCGGTTTCGGTCGCAGAAGACGCGGTGGCTTATTTACAGCTCTCTTCCTGGGCAGTATGATGGGTGGTGGACGTCATCGAGGTGGTAGTGGTGGTGGCTTTGGCGGTTTCGGTGGATTCTCCGGTGGTGGCGGAGGTTTCGGTGGCGGTGGAGCTTCCGGTGGTTGGTAATTGGTTTACAGATAAGTACGCAAAAATATTTAGCGTTGCTAATTCCCCTCTTGAGAGGGGTGGATCGAACTTGTTCGATTCGGGGTATGTAAAAACTTCGCAATGATTATAAGAACTTATTCCTGTCTTTCTGAGGATTTCTTTCAGCTTTTTTCAAGAAGTATTTCAGGCTCATTTAAGTTCTCATTCAAATACTGGGTGAGAACTTTTTTCTCAAAATCTACACTTGATTCTTAATATTTTTCCAATAATCTTCTCTACTTAAAACACATTAAAATTGACACATCAAGGCTTTCTCTCTTTTTTTCGCAGCAATGGAAAATATTGATACAAAAAATATAGATTCTGCTCCGGTAGCAGAAAAATTTGGCACATTTTTAGGTGTTTATACTCCCAGCGTTCTCACTATTCTTGGACTGGTGATGTATCTTCGTTTTGGCTGGGTAGTAGGTAATGTAGGTTTAGGTTTCACTCTTCTTATTGTGGTTCTGGCAAGTTCAATCACTTTGATTACAGCACTTAGCGCATCCGCTATTTCTACCAATATGAGTGTGGGAGTAGGTGGTGAATACTTCATGATCTCCCGCAGCCTGGGATTAGAACTCGGTGGTGCTATCGGTATTCCACTATATTTGTGCAGGACCCTCAGTATAACTTTCTATAGTTTCGGCCTGGCGGAAGCAATTGCCATGTTCTGGCCTGCATCAATGGGCATAATGCCTTCCTATATGATCCAGTTAGTTACAGCTGTTATCATTGTTATCATCACTATCATGTCTGGCAAAAGTGCCGGACTTGTACTTAAGCTTCAAGTACCTATAATGATCGCTGTAGGTATATCTATTTTAGCTTTGATAACAGGAGTTTTCAGTGGTAAATTTCATGCTCCAGAAATGACAGCAACCTTCCGAACTGCCCCCCAGGGATTCTGGTATGTGTTTGCAGTTTTCTTTCCTGCCGTAACCGGTTTCACAGCAGGAATTGGGATGAGCGGTGATTTAAAAGATCCCCGTAAATCTATTCCTAAAGGAACTCTGTTTGCTGTTCTCACAGGCACTTTAGTTTATTTATTTATTCCAGTTTTGCTGGCGATCACAACCAAAATAAGTCCTGAAAGTTTAGCTTCCGGTGGTGTGGAAACATGGAGTAAAATTGCTCTTTTCGGTTCTTTGCTGGTAGTTCCGGGTATTTTTGGCGCCATTCTTTCTTCAGCTTTTGGCAGTGTGCTGGGAGGTCCCCGGGTTCTCCAGTCTTTAGCTCAGGATAGATTAGCTCCATCATTTTTAGCAAAGCTTTCCAAAACAGGCCAACCAACTATTTCCACTTGGATAAGTGGTGCAATTGCTCTTGCAGCTGTTTCCCTGGGAGATTTGAATACTGTTGCTGAATTTGTTACGATTCTCTTTCTCACATTGTATGTAATGCTTAATTTCAGCTCAGCTTTGGAAAGCCTGACTGCTGATGCTTCCTATCGTCCAAAAATTAGAGTTCCCTGGTACATATCTTTATTGGGATCTTTCGGAGCGATCGTAGTGATGTTCCTGATAAATCATATTGCCGGTATAATTGCAGTTGTTTTTGAGTTCTCGCTATTTTGGATCTTGCAACGCCGTTCCATGAAGAAAGAATGGGGAGACGTAAGAGCAGGATTTTGGGGAACTCTGGCTCGATTTGCCCTGATCAAGCTTAAAAGACATGAAAGCGATCCCCGTAACTGGCGACCCAATATTCTGGTTTTTGCCGGTGATGTGAAGAAGCGATTACCATTGATTCGATTGGCAAATTTCCTAAATCAACGTCGTGGAATTTTAACTGTATGCAACTTGATAATCGGCAATCTGAAAAAGGATAAGATCGATATTAAGAAAGAAACCAAAAAAATGGATAAGATCCTGGAAGAAGCAGGGATTTTGGCTTTTAATGAAATCGATGTAGTTTCTCAATTTGAAAGTGGTACAATAAATATAACCCAGGCAAATGGGATCGCCGGGCTGCATTCCAATACAATCATGTTTGGCTGGTCCGATAAAAAAGATCGAATGATCTCCATGCTCAGATCGATCAGGTTAATTTCCGGAATTCAAAAAAGCTCGCTTCTGACTAGGTTCAATGAATTACCGAAACAAAGCGGACGAGAAAGAATGGATATCTGGTGGCGTGGTAAACACAGTAATGGTGATTTGATGCTGTTGCTGGCACATCTTCTTAGTTTAAATAATGAATGGAAAAACGCTAAGATCATTATTCATACAATTATATTAGTAGAAGAAGATCGAGAATTTATGCTGGAAAATCTGCAGGAAATGATTTCGGAAGTTCGTATAAAAGCAGAGCCAAAAGTGATAATTAAGCCCAAAGAAAAATCTGTAACTGAGATCATTAATGAAAACAGTGCCAAGGCTAATCTTGTTTTCATGGGTTTAAATATACCACAAGATGGTGAAGAAGAAAGCTATGTAGAAAGATTGGAAGAGCTTTCTGAAGGTTTAAAAACAACTGTCTTTGTAAGAAATGGCGAAGAATTCGCCGGTGAAATGATATAGGTTTTTGTAACGAACATAGCAACTATATTAGTTTTGTATAGTATTGAAATGTCTTCTTCAACATTCCACTTGACCAATTCGCGTTAATTCCAAAATTCAAATCCAATCTTTGGAAAAAGATAAATTAATGCAGGGAGAACATGAAATGTTCAAACGCTATTGCTGAAAATGAGCACTTATTAAACAACCTGGAGGTTGTTCTCAACAATTAAAATCAGCAGTTCCCTGTGCTTGAATAGTCACGTTCGCAATGTTTCGCAGGTAGCTGCGAAATAAAACGGAGGTGACATAAAATGTCTACAGATTACCACAAAATGTGGGCCGAACTCGGCCTCGACTTACAAATGCACGACGCACTGTTAGGTGTACTATCGGAAGGTTATCAACAAACTTTTTTAACCCAGAAAAACCGACCAGAAGGAATGAAGTATTTCGATTTCGTAATGTCGGAAGTACATGGGCTCCGCATCAAAGAATTACGTGATGCCCAAGCTGAAGGACGCATTGTTGTAGGTTCTTTCTGCGTATTTGTGCCGGAAGAACTCATCCTGGCAGTAGATGGAATTTCGGTTGGACTCTGCACAGGAGCGGAATTTGGTTTTGATTTAGCGGAGAAGTATTTACCACGCAACACCTGCTCGCTTATCAAATCTGCCTTTGGATTTAACCTTTCCAAAGTATGTCCTTACATGGAATCAGCAGATATAATCGTGGGAGAAAACACCTGCGACGGCAAAAAAAAATCTTATGAAGAGTTAGCGGATTTAGTAGAAAATCTTTATGTGATGGATCTTCCGCAAACAAAATCAGCTTCAGGAAAAACTCTTCTGAAAACCGAGTACACAAAATTTATTAAGGCTTTAGAAGATCTTTCGGGAAAAAAGATCACCGTTGAATCCTTGAGAAAAGGCATCGAAATAGTGAATAATAAACGAAAAGCTATTAATCGTTTAGCTCAGCTTCGTGCTGCTGATCCGGCACCGATTTCCGGGTTGGATGCTCTGCTTATCAACCAGGTTTATTTCTATGATAATCCGGTACGCTTCACCGAATCGTTAATTAAAATCTGTGATGAATTGGAAGAACGAATTTCCAAAAAAGAAGGAGTTTTCCCAGAAGGAACTCCCCGTTTGTTGGTTTCAGGCTGTCCAATGGCTGTTCCCAACTGGAAGCTTCCCACCATTATTGAAAAAAGTGGTGCTACTATCGTGGGAGAAGAATCCTGTGTGGGAGAACGCGGTACAAGAAATGAAACGGCGGTAGATGGCAACAGCGTAGAAGCACTTATCGATAACATTGTAGATCGTTATCTCCAGATCAATTGTGCTATTTTCACCCCTAATCCAGAAAGGAAAGATCACATAAAAGAAATGTTCAATAATTACAATGCCGATGGTGTAATCCATTATTCTCTGCAATTCTGCCAACCCTACGATATGGAAAGTTATGGTATCGAAGTAAAATTGGAAGAAGAAGGAATCCCCATTTTGAATCTTGTCACAGATTATAGTGCCGAAGATATGGGACAGCTAAGTACCCGTGTAGAAGCATTCATTGAAAGGATCAAGGAATAATAAATAAGAAATGTCTTTGCGAGGTTTCTTATATAGAAATTTTGTCGAAGCAATCTAAACTTTATATGCAATTTCTGGATTGTTTCGTCTGTCTCAGAATTAAGAAATCTCGCAATGACAACTATTTATATCGAGGTAATAATGATACATGTCGGATTGGATATTGGCAGCAGAACAATAAAAATTGTCGTTTTTAAAGATAATGAGATTTTCCGTCAGGATGTAAGAAAAAATTCTTTTAATAACGAACAGATCACAGAAGAATTATTAGCTGGAATTAACTATGACCATCTCACTGCTACAGGTTATGGACGCCATCTTTTTGATAATAAACCAAATTGTTCTATTATTAGTGAAATCAAAGCTTTTGCCCTGGGCGTTCATAGCAGATTTCCTGATTGTCGCACGATTCTGGATATTGGCGGACAGGACACAAAAGCGATTGCTTTGGATGCCAGGGGCAGAATGAAAAAATTCGTGATGAACGATAAATGTGCAGCCGGAACAGGACGATTTTTGGAAATTATGGCAAATGCTTTGAATTATTCTTTAGAGGAATTCGGGGAAGCTGCTATAGAAACCGATAAATCTGAGAAGATCAATAATATGTGTACCGTTTTTGCAGAATCGGAAGTGATCTCCCTTCTCAGTAAAGGAGCAAATCGGAATCAGGTGGCTAAAGGTATCCATGAATCGATTGTTTTGAGAGCTTTTTCACAATTGCAAAAGGTGGGTTTGGAAAATGAAATTGTATTTGTCGGTGGTGTCGCTTATAATCCTGCTGTAAAAAAAATATTGCACAAACTGTGCGGGATGCAAATTCTTACACCAGGTAATCCTCAGATTATCGGAGCAATGGGTTGTGCTTTGCATGCCCAGAGCTGGAAAAGGGAGATAAATGATCTATCTGGATAATGCTGCAACATCGTTTCCAAAAGCACCAGGTGTTCCGGAAGCAGTGTACGATTTCCTTAAGAATATCGGTGCTAATTCAGGAAGATCATCTCATAGTTTAGCTCGCAGGGCCAGTTCTATCGTTTTTGAAACGAGAGAAAAACTAAGTCAGCTTTTTAACGTTCGCGATGAAACTCGCATTATCTTCACCAGTAACGCTACTGAGGCATTGAATACGACGATTATGGGATTAGTTAAACAGGGTGAATCAGTTATCACTTCTTCAATGGAACACAACTCTGTAATTCGTCCGTTACGTGTTCTAGAATCTGTAAATGATGTTAAATTGTGGAAAATTAAAAGTGATAAATTCGGAAGTCCTGATCTAAAAGATTTTAGTCAATTGCTGAAAAAAAAGCCAAACCATCTGATATTTACTGCCTGTTCAAATGTAACTGGAACTATTTTCCCTTTTGTAAAAATGGCAGAAATGGCAAAAAAAATTGGAGCCAATGTAATCCTGGATGCTTCTCAGATAGCTGGTCTAATTCCTATTGATTTCGAAAGGTCAGCTTTTGATGTGATCTGCTTTCCTGGTCATAAAAGTTTGCTGGGTCCTACCGGAACCGGAGCTTTTATACTCAAAGAAGGTGTCGATTTTACACCATTAAAATTTGGAGGTACCGGTAGCCGATCTCATTTAGAACATCAGCCGGAATTCCTTCCGGATAAATTTGAAAGTGGTACTTTAAATATTGCTGGGATAGCAGGTTTAAACAAGGCTATTGAATTTATCTTAGCAACAAGTTTGGATAACATTTTTCACAAAAAGATAGATCTCACCAATCAATTGATTTATGGATTACAACAATTTCCTGACCTTGAAATATTTAGTCCGATTGATCCAAAAATACAAGCAGGAGTTATTTCCTTCGTTCCACATAACATGAAACTTTCACAATTTACTTATGAACTCGATAAAAAGGAGATCGCTGTACGAATGGGACTGCAATGCGCTCCTCTGGCTCATCAAACCATTGGAACATATAATTACGGTGGTACAATTCGCATCAGCCCCGGGTGTTTCAATAGTAAAGAAGAGATCGAAATAACACTCGAATTAATAGCCGATATTATGATGAAATAATTTATGGATCATGTCATCACATTTTATTCTACACATCATGCTATAAAAGCAGAAAAGAGATTAAAAACAGGAAATTTTGAGATTGAACTGATTCCCACACCTCGTGAAATCAGCTCGGAATGCGGTTTTACCATATTGATAAAGAATTGTGAAAGTCAATCATTAGCAATTTTCCTGGAAGAAGATAATCTTCTGGTCGATCATATTTATAAAATTAGCGAAAATTTTGGAGAAACAATATATGAAGAAACTGATTGATGCACGTGGTTTAAGTTGCCCACAACCTGTTGTAGAAACAATGCGCGCACTCAAACAAGGTGGTTTTGAAGAATTGGAAATTATCGTCGATAATGAAGCTGCCAAGGAAAATGTGTCTCGTTTTTTGAAAAAATCTGAAGTTGTGATATCTGAAATATTAGCTGATGGAAATATCTATCACATAATTTCAAAAATAAAAACAGAAGTTACATCTGATAATTTTGATGCAAATGATTATCCCTGTCCAATACCGCAAAAAACCGGCAGAACCATTTTTATTGCTAAAGACGCCATTGGCAGCGGCAGTGAAGAACTGGGAAAGAAACTGATGAAAGCGTTCTTCTTTTCCTTAACTGAGATAGATAATAAGCCAACTCGTATCATTTTCATGAATAGCGGAGTAAAGCTTTGTACAGAAGGAAATGATGCAGCACAAAACCTGAAATCACTACAAGAATCCGGGACCGAAATTCTGGTTTGTGGAGCCTGTCTGGAATATTTTGGAATTTCTAATAAATTACAGGTTGGAATAGTTTCTAATATGTACGATATTGCTGAACATCTCTTGGGAGATGAACAAGTAATTAGAATCTAATTTATCATTCCCAAAAAATTGGGAATCCATAAAAAGATAAGATCACGACAAAGTCGAAGATGACAGTACAAGGAGTTAATTATGGATACAAGGATTGAAAAACATGCTGAAGTTCTTATAAACTATTCACTTAACTTACAAAAAGAAGAAACTTTAATGATAAATGCAGATGTGTCTTCATTACCTTTGGCAAAAGCCTGTTATATTGCTGCACTTAAAGCTGGAGCTCATCCGCGGGTTCGTATTGGTTGGGGTGATCTCACAGAATCTCTTCTAAAGATTGGTAGTGATGAACAAATTAAATTCGTTCATGAAATAGATTTTGCAGCCATCAAAACTTACAATGCTTTCCTTACTTTGCTGGGTGGAGAGAACACCAGATCATTGGCTAATGTCGATCCGATCCGCATGAAAAAAATGGGACAAGGTAGAACAGAACTGCAAAAATTGTATTTTGAAAAAATGGCCAGTAAAGAAATTCGCTGGTGCGGAACTATGCACCCTACACAGGCTAATGCCCAGGAAGCAAATATGTCCCTTGCTGAATTTGAAGATTTTGTTTATGGCGCTTGTAAATTGGATTTAGATGATCCCGTACAAGCCTGGCTGAAGGTTGAAGAAGAACAGGAGAGAATTTGTGAGTTTTTAGATAAAAAGAAAACTCTCCATATTATATCCAAAGACACAGATATTAAATTTAAAATAGCAGATAGAAAATGGGTAAATTACAGTGGAAAAGTTAACTTCCCGGATGGTGAAGTTTTTACCGGTCCGATCGAAGATAGTGTGGAAGGTCATATTCGTTTCAGCTTTCCGGCTATTTATCAAAATCGTGAAGTTAACGATGTACGTCTTACTTTTGAAAAGGGGAAAGTAGTGAAAGCTTCAGCAGCTAAAGGTGAGGATTTTCTTCTGCAGGTTTTGGATACAGATCCTGGAGCTCGTTATGTCGGTGAGATCGCTATCGGAACGAATTACGGCATACAACATCTGGTTCGTCACATGTTGTTTGATGAAAAAATGGGTGGTACAGTTCATCTTGCTGTTGGTAGATCAATTCCTGAATCTCTTGGTAAAAATCAATCTGTAGTTCATTGGGATATGCTTTGCGACATGAAAGATGGCGGCCGTATTTATGCCGACGATGAACTTTTCTATGAAAACGGTAGTTTTTTAATCTAATCTAAACTGATAACACGATTAATAAATTTAGTTCTGTACACATTTGGTAAATTGTTTTCCATTTTGAGAATAATTTCTCATCAATTGGCTTGACACTCGCTGCAATTGAGAATTATTTGCAACTTGTGAATGAATAGTTATCTTTTGAATAAAAAGAAATGGAGCAAATAGATGTTTGGTTTTGGACGCGGAAGAAAAAATAAAGAGTGCAGAAAGCGTGAAAGAAGATACGGTGCAGATAATCAGCATGGTTTGGGATGCGGTCATCACGGTAATTCACGTTGCATTAACTTAGACGAAGCTGCTGTAGGCCAGCGCTACCGTGTAATTGCAAATCCAGATAAAAAAACCATGGAAATGGGCATCTATCACACTGGTGTAATCACAGTTCACAAAAATGAAGAGAGTAATCCAAACATAGTAGTAGGTGTTGGTGAATCTCGGTATATCATACCTCGCGATCTAGCAAAAAGAATCGTAATTAAATAACATGTTAATCGATATTCTCTCACTTTTTAAAGAGAGAAAGATCATTTCACTTTCAGACCTATCAATTCATTTTAAAACAGAAAAAACCGCAATGCAGGCTATGTTGAACAGACTTATTGATAAAGATTTAATAGAACATCTAAACATCGATTGCGAGGACTGCTCTTCTGGTTGCGAAGGCTGCTCTTTTGTAGATGATAAAGATATTTACAAATTGAAATAGTAATCTGTTTAAAATATCAGATAACATTCAAATTCGATTTTCTTGACGATAATCCAGCTTGCTGATTTCTTCTCATCATGATGGATAAAACAAAATGGAATCATTTAAAATCTGAGATCAAGTTTTTGAAAGGAGTTGGAGAACATCGAGCTAAACTTCTAAACAAGCTGGGTATCTTTACAATAAATGATTTGATGGAATTCTTCCCTCGAGATTATATCAATCGCAGAGCTACAACCAAGATCAGCAGTTTACGTTATAATGAGAATTTCTCTTTTGTTGGTGAAATAATTTCCATAGAAAAACGCAATCTTTCCAATAGGAAGTCTCAATTAAATGTTGTTGTTTCTGATGGAGAAGATTACCTATTTCTAACCTGGTTTCGTTATGGAAATTGGTTTATTAAGCAGTTCGAAACTGGCAAGCAGATCTGGGTAAGTGGTTTTGTTACCGAATTCAAATCCAATCCGCAAATTGTTCATCCGGAAATTGAAATTTTAGGTGAAGATGAAAAACATAGTTTCTGGCATTCTCGTAATGTACTACCGGTTTATCGTCTTACAGACGGTATAAGTATGAATGTAATACGGAATTTGATAATGAAAGCATTTGAACTTTACAGCAGAGAAATTGAAGAAACTTTACCGGAATACATTACCAAGAAATTCGGCTTTGATTCTCGTTATTCTTCCATTCAAAAAATGCATTTCACTCAACATCCACAAGAAGTTACAAAGCTTAAAATTCGCTATGCTTTTGAAGAACTTTTTTACACCCAGATGATGCTTGCTCGTAGTCGTAAGCATCACATCCAAAAAAAAGTCGGATATAATTTTATTCTAAAAAAGACCTATACTTCCATATTAAAAGATTTCCTCTCTTTTGATCTTACTTCTGCTCAGAAAAGAGTAATTCGAGAAATATTTGCAGACATGAACACAGACAGCCAAATGAACCGACTTCTACAGGGTGATGTTGGATCTGGAAAAACGATAGTCACTGTTTTTGCCATGCTACTGGCTTGTGAAAACGGTTATCAAGCTGTACTTATGGTTCCCACTGAAATTCTTGCAGAACAACATTTTCGCAGTATTAATGCACTTCTACAAAATCAACCAGATATAAAGATCGGTATGTTGAAAGGTGGCGTGAGTAAAGCCAAAAAAGAGATGAAAGAAAAAATCAGACAGGGTAAGATCAATATAATTATTGGAACTCATGCTCTTATTCAAAAAGATGTGATCTTCCCAAAAGCAGGTCTTATTGTAATTGATGAGCAACACCGTTTTGGTGTGGAACAGCGAGCTGAGCTTTCTCGAAAAAACAACTATCCAGATTTACTGTATCTATCTGCCACTCCTATTCCCCGCTCTTTAGCTCTAACCGTTTATGGTGATCTTGAAGTAAGTATTATCGATGAAATGCCGCCAGGTAGAAAACCAATAAAAACTTTGTGGCATAACTCTGAAAAAAGTAACATTGTATATGAGCAAGTTCTGGATCAATTGAAGATAGGAAGTCAAGTTTACATTGTTTGCCCTCTTATCGAAGAATCAGAAAAAATCGATCTCTTGGATGCAGAAACCCTCTTTCAAATGCTTTCCTCAAAAATATATACGGATTACAATGTTGCTCTTTTACATGGTCGTATGAAAATCAAAGAAAAAGATGCTATCATGGAAAAATTTAAAACTGGCAAAATCGATGTTTTGGTTTCAACTACAGTAATTGAGGTTGGAATTGATGTTCCAAATGCTACAGTTATGATAATTCAACATGCCGAAAGATTCGGACTTAGCCAGCTTCATCAACTTCGTGGCAGAGTCGGCAGAGGTGTAGAAAACTCTTACTGCTATCTTATAGTCTACCCACCCATTAGTGCTGATGGTAGAGAAAGACTTAATATAATGGTCGAAACGAATGATGGCTTTAAGATTGCAGAAAAAGATCTGGAGATACGGGGCCCGGGTGATTTTTTTGGAACTGTTCAATCTGGTATTCCTATCATGAAGCACGCCAATCTAGTTCGCGATCAAGAGCTTTTGCAGCAAGCGAGAGCAATTGCCCAAAATATCATTGAACAAGATTTTTCATTGAAATCAGAAAATAACTCGATTCTAGCAAAAACATATTTCGATCAATTCCTGGAAAAGGAAAAATTGTTTGATTATTAAAGAAATAATAAACATGGAATTAAGAAAAATCTCAGTTGAGAAAATCTATGACTTAATAATTGATGTCTTTATTAGGTTAGGAATTTGCAGAATTCCTCTAAAGCTCCTGTCAAAGATAGGATTTTTGTCGCAGGTGAAAAAGAATATTACAAAGGCTTGGAGATCAGAGAAAAGGGTATTCCGATTAACGATGGCCTATTAAACAATATAAAAATCATGATCAACGAACTTGGTTTAGATAAGCAGAAAAAAATATTTGAATAAACTTTATAAGATCATTCTAATACTTTGTCTAATATAAGCCGACATAAAACTATTCGCTAAAACCACTTGACATTCAACACCTTCCCAATAATAAGTTCATATAAATTTAGTGTTGTCTGGTCCCAGGAGGATATATGTTTTTTGATAGTTTATCAAGCTGGCTTTCTAATGATATTGCAATAGACTTAGGTACTGCGAATACGCTTGTTTACAGAAAAGGAATGGGCATTGTTATCGATGAACCTTCCGTGGTTGCGATCTCTGTTGATAATAAAAAGATCATTGCGATTGGAATTGATGCAAAAGAGATGCTAGGTAAAAACCCGGAAGAAGTTAAGATAATTAAACCGCTTAAAGACGGTGTTATTGCAGATTTTCAAGTTACTGAACTTATGCTGAGAAATCTTATATTGAGGGCCCAGAAGAAACGATTATTGATCAAACCACGAGTTCTTGTTTGCGTTCCTTCCGGAATAACAGAAGTAGAAAAACGAGCGGTACGAGACAGCGCACTTCACGCTGGTGCCAGAGAAGTTCACCTTGTATCAGAACCAATTGCTGCAGCTATTGGGGCAGATCTTCCTATCCATAAACCTCAGGGTAACCTGGTTATGGATATTGGTGGTGGAACTACAGAAATTGCCATAATCTCTCTTTCCCATATTGTTGTTCACACATCGATAAGAGTTGGTGGTGACAAAATGGATGAGGCTATCGTTAATTATCTTAAAAAACGAAACAATATTTTCGTGGGAATTCAAACTGCTGAAAAAATAAAAAAAGAGATCGGTTCAGCTTATCCTCTGGAAAAAGAACTGAAAATGGAAGTACGCGGTCGTGATATAATTACCGGCTATCCTATAACTGTGGAAGTAACTTCCGAAGAAATTCGGGAAGCTCTTGCTGAAACCGTGACTTCAATGATCGATGCTGTTAAACGACTCTTTGAAAAAACAGCTCCTGAACTTGCTGCAGATATTGCTGAACGTGGTGTTATTCTTACTGGTGGCGGTGCAAATTTAAAAGGTCTGGATAAAAAAATCCAGGACACAGTCGACCTGCCTGTTCATGTGATGCCGGATTCTTTGATCTGTGTTCTAAAAGGTTGTGGTGCAGTATTAGACAACATGGAAGATTATAAAGACGTTCTAATCAAAAAAATAGAAGATTAGAAACAATGCTAAAAGTTAAAGATTAGCAGACGTGCGACAAAATATTCTATTTGTTCTCTATCTTCTACTTTCATTTGTTTTATTAGTAGGTGGTAATGATCATAGAATAAAGAAAGCATCTTTTTTATCGCAAACAATTTATCTACCGTTTATCAGCTCTATAAATCAAATCGAGTCTCTATTTAAGATAAAAGAACTAAATATAGAATTAGTGCGCATAAATACTCAAAAGACTAATGAAATAGTGAAATTAGAAAATCTTCTGAACAAAATTAAAAATACAAGGATAAAATATGAAACCGGTAATTTGGATTTCATTTTATGTGATATTATTGGATACAAAGGACATTTTCAGGAGAGAAATTTAATTTTAAATAAAGGAAGCAAAGATAGTATTACACAAGATCTGCCAGTAATTTCCAGCAATGGTATTGTTGGAAAAGTTGTTTCTGTATCTTTGAACACATCTGTTGTTTTGCCGTTGAGTCATTCTACTTTTCGGTTGGGTGTTATGTGTAAACGTAATCATTTACAGGGGATTTTGGAATCCGATATTTACGGAAGATCTTATATGAGCCTGATTAAACTTGGCTCTGATATAGCATTGGGAGATACCATTGTTACTTCCAATATTTCTACAATATTTCCTAAAGGATATCCTGTAGGTGTTGTTAAAAAACTTACCGAAACTCCGGACGAAGTTTATATGAATGCTTCGGTTACAACTTTTGTGGAACCGACTAGTTTAGATCAGGTCATTGTACTGAAATATCAGAAGGATGAAAATAATGAATGATAAAAGAATAACAATTAAAGATCAGGAATATTTGCGAATTCCAATAAAAACAGAAATATTAAAGCCAACTGATGACATACTGGATATTATTAAGAATTTTGCAGGAAAATCATTACAAGAAAATGACATTATTACCATAAGCGAAAGTCCTCTGGCAATCACCCAAGGTAGAGCTATCTCTGTAAAAGATATAAAGATTGGATTTCTCGCGAATTTTCTTTGGAGATTTGTTTCTAATGTACAATATGGCATTGGCCTGAGAGCACCAACTAGTATGCAGTGTGCAATTGATGAAGTAGGAGCACCGCGAATTCTATGGGCTGCATTTGTGGGTGGATTGGCCAGAATGATCGGTCGTAGGGGAAAAGGTGATTTTTATAGGATTGCAGGTAGACAGGCTGCACTTATTGATGCCGCAACAACTTCCCCGATTCCTCCTTATGAAAGTTGTGTAATAAAAGGACCGAAGAATCCGGAAAAAGTTGCTCAGAGAATTAAAGATGAGCTTGGTTTTGAATGCTGTGTAATGGATATAAATGACATCGGTGGCTGCTGGATGATCGGAGGTAGTGACGGCATTGATAAAGAATTTATGGAAGTAGTAATGAAAGATAATCCTCAAGGCCAGGGCGCAGAACTAACTCCAATTTGTTTAGTTAGAAAAATTGCTTAGAAGGTTAGCTTTATGAAAATTCTACGATCAGTAATTCTGGGTATTATCGTATTATACTTCCAGATTCTGATCGCGCCGAAGTTTTCTTTGTTTGGGATCATACCAAATTTCTTCATCGCTTACATAATTTATACAACTATCAAAATCGGGATGAAACCTACATTGACAATTGCTTTTCTTCTAGGTTTAGCCTTTGATCTAATGACTCCACATCTGCTAGGATTAAATGCATTATCATTAATATTAATTTCTTTTATAGTTGGTAATTTTCATGAAAACGTGAATAAGCGCCGTTTTGCTGTTGTTGCAATATCAATTATTTTTATAAATATCATATTCTATCTTATACAAATATCGTATTTTCTATTTACACGACAGGTCGAATCAGGATTGTTTCGATTAATGTTATTCACAATTATTTTTAATAGTTTTTTTACAATAATAACAAATTATGTATTAATAATTATAAGTAAATTAAAACTTGTGATTGATGTCTAATTTTACATTTATTTATTAATCATGTTTAAACTCACGCTCACCAGAATCTTATACATTATAATTGTTGTAATATTTCTCATTCTTTTTGTATCGTTATTCAGATTGCAGATTGTAGAAGGTGCAAAATATGAACAGATAGCTACTAATAATATTGTTCGTATTAAAACTATACCACCTGTTCGAGGCGAGATCTTCGATTCACAGTTCCGCCCAATCGCTAAAAACAAACCATCGTTCAATCTTTATCTAACTCCAGGTCTTATAGATAACAAAGAAGTAGTTTCCAAATTTGTCAGCAATCATTTTGATATATCATTGGAAGAAATAAAGGAAATAATTTTTAATAATCGATTTCGTTTGCATCAGGAAATCTTGATTGTTCAAAATGTAGCATATGAAGACATTGTAAAAGCATCTGAAAAAATGAATTATTATCCTTCTCTTTCTTACAAAACAGAAGCGATTCGCCAATATCAATACAACAATCATTTCACTGGTCACATAGGCAGGATCAATGAAAATGAATATAATAAACTAAAAAAAGATGGTTATACGATAAATACTCTTTTAGGTAAAAGTGGCCTGGAAAAATTTTATGAACCTATTTTGCGTGGAAAAAATGGAAAGCAAGTGATCCAGGTTGACGCAAGCGGACAAAACTTGAATATTTTCAAAGAAAACCTAGATGTTCCTCCTGAGAATGGTGCTGATTTGATACTAACATTGAATAACGATCTTCAAAATTATGTTAGTTCGATCTTCCCAAAAAATAAAAAAGGCGCAGTTGTGATAATGAATACTGACAATGGTGGAATTCTAGCTTATGTAAGCAAACCGGATTTTGATCCAAATATTTTCAGTGCGAATATCAGTCAAAATGAATGGGATAGGATACTTAAAAACCAGGATAAACCAATGATGGACAGGAATATACATGGAACATATCCGCCAGGATCTGCTTTCAAACCTATTATGGCAGCTTTGGGATTAGAAACAAATATAATAGACTCAAAAACTAAATTGATCGCTTGTGACGGTGGATTATTGGTTGGTGATAGATACTTCAAATGCTGGTGGGAAAAAGGACATGGTCAATTAAATGTATCAGAAGCATTAAAAGTTTCCTGCGATGTTTTCTTTTATGATTTATCCCTTTTGTTCACTCTCGATCAAATCAACAAATATACAAAACAAAATATGTTAACTGTAAGCACCGAAATCGATCTTCCGGGTGAGAGGAAAGGTTTTATTCCAACCCGCAAATGGTATATTGATAATTATGGAAAATACGTACCTATAATTGGTCATAAAGTAAATCTTTCGATCGGACAGGGGGAAGTATTAACAACACCATTACAGGTATGTGCTTATTATGCCGCTTTAGCAAATGATGGGCGATGGGTACAACCCCATCTTTTATTCAAATCTATAACTGAGGAAGGAACTGAAGATTTTATACCAAAAACGAAAACACTTCCTGTTTCTGATGAAAATATGAAGCTTATTAAGCAGGCGTTATGGAATTCTGTAAATCAAAGATATGGAACGGGAACAGCTGCAACTGTTGCAGGAGTTGATGTAGCAGGAAAGACCGGTTCTGCAGAAAACCACATGGGAAAAGTTACCCATTCATGGTTTGCAGGATATGCTTCCAATTCTGAGATTAAAATATCTTATGTAGTTTTCGTAGAAAACGCTGGTCATGGCGGCTCGATATCTGCTCCTATTGCCGGTCAAATAATAGATTTCTATAATAGGCTGGATAAATGAGAAATTTTGATTGGCCGATTTTTATATTACTGCTATTTTTACTTACATATGGAGTAATTGCTATTTATTCTGCTTCTGCTACTAAAATTGGAAATGATTTTGAAATAGAAAATTACTATATTAAGCAGATAATTTGGATCGTAATCTCCTTAATTCTTCTATATGTGCTAATTAAAATGCCATACACAATCCTTGAAGTTATGATCTTGCCTTTTTATGGTATTACACTAATCTTGCTATTATTGGTTTTATTCATGCCAGAAGTTAATGGCTCCCATCGTTGGATACCTCTTGGGATTATGAATATCCAACCTTCGGAGTTGGCAAAGATCAATTTAATATTAGCTTTAGCAAAATTAATTTCAAAAAATCACATCTCGGATTGGCAAATAATCAGTCGCTCAATTCTTCTTTCAATAGCTCCTGTTGTTTTGATTTTACTGGAACCAGATCTGGGAACATCACTCTCTTTGGTTATTAGTTTATTTGCTATCCTCACTGTTTCTGACTTACCTTTTTTCTACATTATCCTAATAATCAGTCCAATTATCAGTGTTATAACATCATTTTCTATTTTCAGTTTTATCTTCTTTTTGCTTATCTTGATCTATCTATTGAATAGAACTCATCTATCAAAAGTAATTATAGGATTTGCAGTAACTATAAATACATTTTTCTTTTTTATAACTCCAGTTATTTGGAATGGGTTGAAAGAATATCAACAAAATAGAATATTATCTTTCATTGATCCTATGCGAGATCCTTTCGGAGCTGGTTATCAAATTATTCAATCCAAAATAGCAATTGGATCAGGTGGGTTTTTGGGAAAAGGATTTTTGATCGGTACTCAAAAAAATATGAATTTTCTTCCGGAACACCACACTGACTTCATCTTTTCGGTGATCGGTGAAGAATTTGGTTTTTTTGGTTGCACGATTCTTTTGCTTCTTTATTTTTTGTTTTTGCTAAGAATAGCAAAGAAGATTGCTGGCTTAAAGCGAAAAGATTTCAAGTATGCAGCAGTGGGAATTCTGGCCTATATTACATTCCAGATTTTCGTAAATATTGGAATGAATATTGGTGTTGTTCCAACGACGGGTATACCACTGCCTTTCATAAGTTACGGTGGTTCTAATCTGCTGATAAACATTTTAGCAGTTGGATTGATTTTGAAATTTATAAATGAGAAAAGTATTTTTGAGTAGGGGGAGAAAATGCTGAGAATTGTTATTGTTTTATCTGTTATAATTTCCGGTTGTGTTTTTGGTTCAATTATGAACTTCTCTGAAAAAGATATAAAAGACGCTGAGAATGCTGTATTTAACAGCAGTTTTGAAATAAAAAATTCTAAGGATTCGAAATTACCTGATGGATGGATGGTGTTGGATGAACTGGAAAATACAGTAAGCTGGGATAATCAAAATTCAGCTGGTGGTGAAAAATCTTTGAAGATCACTCATGCTAAAAAGAAAGTAAATATCATTTCAGATGCTTTCCCAATCGATCCTGAATCAGTGTACTTTACAAGATGTATGTTAAAATCAAATTATAAATCGAATCATGCTATTACCATCAGATTTCTGGCTTTCGACTCAAAAGGAAAACAGCTAAATAAATTTGCTGATAAGTTTTATCCTGATACCGACTGGACAACAATGAGATTAACCACAGGATTTTTTAAAACTGCTGCTCGTTTTGGTAGAATTGTTGTTTCATTCCCATCAAAATCTGATAAGGTTTTCTGGCTGGACGATCTAGAAAGCTATAGTGTATATAAAATTCAAAAGTAAAAATATCTTGATAAAATAAAATCGAAAGGCGGAGGAAGAATGGCAAAGGAAAAATATGTTTACGATCGAAAAAAATTCTGCGTGCCGGTAACAAAAGCCGAGCCGTTGAATTCAATCCAATTTATTATTGATGATTTCATTAACAAAGAAATCACGTTTTGTATCGATGGTGAAGATGAATCATGGGAAATCTGGCGTTACGTGGAAGACAATGATAGTGACAAGATCAAGAAAAATGGAACACCAGAAAATCCAAAGTATTTGTATGTGGAGGGTTTAGAAGTAACTGCATTTGAAAATGCTTAATTAATTTTTATATTGAAAAAAGCACCCTCTAATTGAAGGTGCTTTTTTTTTGGACAAATTTTTATATTAAGACTTAAAGTTTTCTTTATTCTCTTCAATCCATTTTTCTGCTGAAAATGCAGCTGTTGCACCATCAGAACAAGCAGTAACAACTTGCCGTAAAACTTTTTGGGTAACATCTCCTGCCGCATAAACACCAGGAAGTTCCGTATGCATAGAATCATCTGTAATGATAAACCCTTGAGAATCAAATTCAACACGAGACTCTACTAAATCACTACTGGGAATAATACCTACATAGATAAATACTCCATCAACCTGTAATTCAATTACATCTTTTGTTTTCTTATTGAATATCATCAATTTCTCTACAAAGTTTTCACCTTCAATTGCCTGAACTACAGTATCCAAAACAAATTCTAATTTTTCATTTTTAAAAGCTCGATCCTGAACAATCTTTACTGCTCGTAATTCATCACGACGGTGAATCACATATACCTTTTTTGCAAATTTTGTAAGAAAGATAGCTTCTTCTACAGCAGAATCTCCTCCTCCAACAACAGCAACTATTTTATCACGGTATAGAGCTCCATCGCAGGTTGCACAATAAGATACCCCACGGCCGGTGAATTTTTCTTCTCCAGGAACTGCTAACTTTCGAGGATGAGCACCTGTTGCAATTATTACAGATTGTACTTTGTATGTTCCTTTGGATGTTTCAATAATTTTACATAATCCTTCCAAACCTATTGCTTTTACTTCTTCAAGTTTGATGACTGTTTCAAATTTCTCGGCTTGCTGCTGCATTTTTTCAATAATATCAAATCCTGTTACATTTTGCTCAAAACCAGGATAATTTTCCACTTCTGCTGTAACCACTATTTGTCCACCGATCAATGCCTTTTCAAATAATACAGTTTTTAATCCACCTCTTGCGGCATATATCGCAGCACTTAACCCTGCCGGTCCTCCACCTATAATAGCCACGTCATAATCGTTTATTAACTCCATGTATCCTCCAGAATTTTATTTTAAAATATATTTCACTTCTGCTTTATTGCAAGTTTATTTGACAGCATCAAATTGTTTTGTTCGAAAATTTTTAATATTCTCCCAGAACAATGCTATTTCGTAAATTTAAATCCCAGAGGTAATAGATCGGCAATTGTTGATTCTACCTGTTCATTTCTGGATATCATTGTAATCTTCAAATCATCACTAAATTCAGACAAAACTTGTCTGCAAGCACCACAGGGAGCGGGTAGTTTTTCTGCATCTACATAAATAACTACTTCAGCAAATTCCGATTCACCCTCCGATACTGCTTTAAAAACAGCAGTTCGTTCGGCACAATTTGTAAGTCCATAAGAAGAATTCTCTACATTGCATCCCGTGTATATTTTGCCGGATTTTGTAAGAAGTGCAGCACCAACTTTGTACTCTGAATATGGAGCATAAGCATTCTTCGATACTTCAATAGCAGCATTTTTTAATTTTTCATTCATATCTTTAACCTCTACTTAATCAAACTGAAAAAAATTGGAGAATGTTGTCCAGATTTTAATAATGATATTTCTTACCTTCCAATATCGTGAATGCTCTGTACAATTGTTCCGCCAGGATAAATCGAATCATCTGATGAGTGAAAGTGAATTTTGAAAAACTTAAGATCAGGTTTGCCTTGTTTATTATTCTTGGAGAAAAACCATAAACGCCACCAATGATAAAAACAACATTGCTTTTTCCTTTTTGTTTTTCAATTAGTTTGGCAAATTTTTTTGATGAAAATTGGGTACCATTTTCATCCAAGGCAATTACAAAATCATTGTCAGTCAACTGCTTTTCCAGGGTAATCGCTTCTTTCTTTTTTACTATTTCAATTGAATTAGTTTTGGTCAGCTTCACATCAGGTAGAATCTTAAAATCGATTTGGGCATATCTTGTTAATCGTTTCAGATATTCCTGCAATCCTTCTTCAATAAATTTCTGCTTCGATTTTCCTAAAGCTAATATTTTAATTTTCATAATATTCACTTAACCTATTCATGATATTTTCAACAAGAAAAAAATCCCCTCCTAATAAATGGAAGGGATTAGAAATATTTAGATATCATTTATTAAACGCTCATTACTCCCAGAACCATGGAAAGTTTTTTTGTTTCGGTAAAATCTGCTCGAGAAGAAATTAATATTGGTACTTTAGCACCCATCACAACATGAGCTACCCTGTATTTGCAATAATAAGTAAGAGCTTTACCAAATATATTTCCGGCTTCAATGTTCGGAACGATCAAGATATCTGCTTTTCCTGCTACATGCGAATCGAAATCCTTAATTTTGGCAGCAACTTCACTAATTGCCAGATCAAAAGCCATAGGTCCATGCACAATGCATCCTTCTATTTGCCCTTTTCTAAACATTTTAGTGATCTCTGCCGCATCAATAGTGCTTTGCATTTTCTTATTAACCACTTCTACTGCAGCTAATAATGCAACTTTAGGAATTTCACATTCCAAACCATGAGCAACCTTTACAGAATTCTTGAGAATTGATACTTTATCTTCCAAAGTTGGATATAGATTTAATCCTCCATCACTAAGCAGAATTAGCCTATCGGGATGTTCGTACACAAGAACGTCACTAAGAATTTCTCCAGTTTGTAATCCGTTTTCTTTATCCAGAGCAGCTTTCATGAGCGTAGCTGTATCACATTTTCCTTTTGCCAGAATATCTGCTTTTCCTGCCCTTACAGCCTTTACTGCTTCCAGAGCTGCTAATTGCAGATCTTTTCCAGTATCTATAATCTCAAAAGAATTTGTATATTTTGGTGCATTCTCATTTATACAATCCAGAATAAATGCTTTATCCCCAATTAATAAACTATCCGCTATATTTTCCCGATGTGCTTCTACCGCTGCTTCCAAGGCCGAATAAGTGTGTGCAGCTGCAATTGCTACAGTTTTATTCGGAAGTTTTTTTACTTTCTGCAAAAGAGCATCAAAATTCTTAATCATCTCTTTCCTCCTGTACTCATGTTTTTATTTTGATGTGATATGGCTTTCTACTTAGTTTATGGTCAAGCATTTTATTGCAGATCTCCCATAATCAAATCGAATTATGCGAACCATTATATTTAATAAATTATGTCACTGTTATCCATGCTTTAAAAGCTATATAGTTTAATTACTTAATTAACTATATATGTTTAAATACCTTGACATTCAATAACTGTTTTTTTCTTTTGAAGTGATTAATTATATAAAGGATAATAATGGCTGTTTCGAAAAGGTGGCATATTGCTTTATCATCTACTGAAGCTTCACGACCAGTAAATGCAAGCATACCTAAGAAATTCGGATTTTTTCTGTTTTCCATAGCTATTTTATTCCTGATAACTTTCTTTATCTCGATTGGATATATTGCTTATAATCATAGTAAAATTGCCAGAGCCAATGATATTCTTTCAGAAAATGAACTACTACGAGATCGACTTTATACAATTTCTTCAGAGATGGATTCAATAATGTTGAAACTTCAGCTAATGGAAGATTGGGAAGACAAGATAAGATCTGATGAGAATTTCAAATCAATCAGTAAAGAAATTCGCGAGTTGGGTGTTGGTGGTATGCCACAGGTCGATTCTACATTTCTTTTAATAAACAATGAACTAAACCTGGAGTATAACCTTACTCTTAACAAATTCACTCATTTAAAGAGCAAAGTAGAATTTGATTACCAAACACATGGAAAATTATTAGATCAATGTGAACTAAAGGAACAGCTCTACCTCAGCACTCCTTCCATTTATCCTGCCTACGGTAGAATATCAGATCCTTACGGCTGGAGAACACATCCTATCACCGGTAAACGCAGTTTCCATTATGGTTTAGATTTCGGCAATAAAACAGGCAGCCCTATTTATGCTACTGCCGATGGAATTATTAAATCGGTAAAACGTCACAAATACCTTGGTAAATATTTAACTGTTTCTCATAATTTCGGGTATCAAACAAAATTCGGTCATCTTCATAAAGTTTTGGTTAAACAAGGGGAATCGGTAAAAAGAGGACAAATTATTGCGTTGATGGGAAATTCCGGTAGGTCCACAGGCTCTCATTTACATTATGAGGTGTTACGTTATAGTAAACACAGAAATCCTTACGATTACCTGAATAAACTTGAAGATGATATTATCTTAAGTAAACAATAGGACTTACATTTTTTCCGAAAAAAAATTAACAAATATCTTGAATCATCCAATAAAATAGTGTAATGGTAACAATGTATGGTAGAAAAAATAAAATTTGAAGATGCTTTAAAAAGATTGGAAGAAATCGTGCATACACTGGAAAGTGGTGTAGATGAGTTGGATAAAATCGTAAATCTTTTTGAAGAAGGATCGGAATTGTCTAAATATTGCAATGAGAAACTTGAAAAAGTTGAGAATAAGATCGAAGATATTTCACAGCGTTTAAATAAAGTAGATGAAGAGGACTAATGAGCGCAAATAAAATGCTTTTAAAAAAAGACCTGAAAGAGAAAAGAGAACTCGTAAATATAGAAGTAGATCGTTTTCTTCCTCGCAAAGATGAATATCCTAAACAAATCCATAAAGCTATGAGACATACACTTTTTGCCGGTGGCAAAAGAATGCGTCCATATCTTTTAATAAATACTTTTTTACTTTTTAGTGATGAAATAAAGAAAACTTTACTGGTAGCAGGAGCTATCGAAATGCTTCATAGTTACACATTAATTCACGATGATCTTCCTGAAATTGATAATGACGAGTATCGCCGCGGAAAAAAAGCCTGCCATGTCTTGTTTGGTTCAGATATAGCGCTATTGGCTGGTGATGCACTTCTAGTAAATGCATTTGAAGCTATTACAACTACTGAAATTGATGAAAAACTGAAATTGGTTTTAATAAAAGAATTAGCCAAAGAAGCAGGCCATCTTGGATTGATTGCTGGTCAAATGGTAGATATTAATAGTGAAGGAAAAAAGATCAGCAAAGAAACTCTCGATTATATTCACAAAAATAAAACTGCTCGCATGATAAATCTTCCGATCCGTTTTGGCTGTTATCTGGCAAATGCACCGGAAGCTGATTTAAAAAGAATGGGGAAATTCGGTAATAAACTTGGTCTTGCTTTCCAAATCGTAGATGATATCCTGGATGTAGAAGGAGATCAACAGACTTTAGGAAAAACTATCGGTAAAGATTCCAAAGCTCATAAAGCCACATTCCCTGCATTGTATGGTTTAGAAGAATCGAAAAAGATGGCCGAGAAACTTATCGAGGATGCGAAAAATCTTCTTAAGCCATACGGAGAAAAAGCTGAAACTTTGAGCCTGCTCTGCGACTTTGTGCTTACTCGAAAATTCTGATGCTGAGAATAAATATTCAAAAATTATCTCCTCAAGCTGTACTTCCCAAAAGAATGACCGACCATGCCGCTGGTTACGACCTTTTTTCCTGTCATGACGAAAATATTATTCTAAAAAAGGGAGAGCTGCATCTTATTCCAACCGGTTTGGCAATTTCGCTTCCAATTGGTTTTGAAGCTCAAATACGACCACGTAGCGGATTAGCAGTTAAACATAAAATTGGTGTCCTAAATTCTCCAGGCACTATAGATGCGGATTATCGAGGTGAGATTAAGATCATCCTTTTTAATTTTGGTGAAAATGACTTTGTCATTAAACCGCAAACCCGAATTGCCCAGATGGTAATTGCCAAACATGAAACAGTAGAGTTTGAAATAAAGGAACATTTAGATTATACATATCGAGGAGAAGGTGGCTTCGGACATACAGCGCATTAATTGCATAATGACATCCAATATTCCAGTTCTACTCCCCTTCGGTAAAACAATTTACCAATCTGCAAACGGACAATCAATCAATTCTGACACAAAATTTATTGTTGATACAATAATAAACGAAGTTCCTGAAACTCCAAAAACTGTCTTGGAACTTGGTTCAGGGAACGGTATTATTTCTATAATGCTGGCACATTATCGACCTAACTGGCAAATTGCCGGAATTGAAATCCAACCACATTTAGTTGAATTGGCCAAACAAAATTCAAAACTTGCAGAAGTAAAGGTTGAGTTTTGCACCGTTGACATCAAAACTTACACTAGCAAAACCGGATTTGATCTGATAGTAGCTAATCCACCATACTTTCCTGCATTGGATGGTAGAATCAGTCCAAATGAAGAAAGAGCAATTTCCCGCCACGAAATCAAATGTGATATGTTAGACGTTTTAAACTGCATTAAAAGAAATATGATCGAAACTGCTTTTGTAATCTATCCTAACACCCGATTTACTGAACTCGAAAAAAAAGTAAAAAAGGTTGACCTAAAAATAGCTGCAAAATTTATATTTCATGCTGAAGATAGCAAGTTTAATGAGTTATCGGTGCAAATTAAAAAGTCGAAAATTTTGGTGAAGTTAATTCACATATGAAATTGTTAACAGGAATGGATATAGTTAATGCTGAAAATTGAAAATTTTGCTGTAACCCTGAAGGAAAGACGTTTTATGATAATTGATAAAATGCAGGTGGAAAACGGCAAAAAAATCCTTGTTTTTGGAGACAATGAAGCAGGAAGAACCCTGCTCATGAAATCAATTCAAGGTGATTTCAAACATCATACAGGTACTATCCATATCAAAGAAAAACCGCTTTCGTATTTTAAAAAGAGAATGAGTTCTATCCTTATAGAAAATACGCCGCATCTGTTACCTTCCGAATCTGTCTGGAAGAACATTACACTCCCGCTGGAAAAAGTAACTTCAAGACATAAAAGCCGCCTTTTAGAACTTCTTAGTATAGCAGGATTACAGGAACTCACCAATACAAAAGTGTCTCAACTTTCTTTTTCAAATCATAAAATAATCGAGTTGATTCGGGCATCAATCCAACTTCCTCATCTCATACTTATAGATGATATTGATAATTTCTTCGATGAAAAACGGCTAATTCAAGCATTGCAAATTTGCGATTATGCTACAAACACAGGAACCTCTCTGCTCGCAACTTCCAAGCGTAAACTAGATCATTTTGACCAATATCACCGCATTCAAGATAAAAAAATGGTGAAGCTGTGAAACAAAGTATATTTCTGCAAATCTTAGTGATCTGCCTTATTGTTTTTGGCTGGAATGTATTTCATCTCGGCTATAATTATCAAAGAAACTATTATGAGACCCTGCTTTCTGAAAAACCTATAATCCTGGTAAGTCCGTATGCTGCTATGTTCAATGCTTTAGAAGCTCAAATAGACACCTTCCAGTCTGTAGATTTTATTGTTGTTGAATCAGACTCTGTAATCGCAGAAATGCTTATCGAAAGTTATGATCTGGGAAGTGCGTCAGATTTGATCGGTAATTTTAATTTACCCTCTATCATGAAGATTTATTTGAATGGAAAGTATTATGATCTGAAACAAAAAACAGCTTTGGAAAATATCATATCTTCTGGCTATCCTGAAATCATAATAAACTACGATGACAAATATTGGCATGATACTCAGCGAAAGAACAGCGTTCTGTTTCGCAGTTATCTTTTCGGAAATATTTTTCTTATAGTATTTTTGCTAATAATATCAATATTCTTACGGTTACACTTTGAATCTAGAAACAATGAATATTGGCGCGTATTTAAAAATTCCGGTGGTAACTTGCGGTTAAGAAAGAAGAAATATTGGCTGAACTCTTTTCTTATTTGTTTCATTCCAATATCCTTGGCAATTGGTGCATATTTTGGCCTGAAGTATTTCCAACTACTACCCATAGACATGGATTTAAGATTTTTTGCCGGTGAGTTTATTTTTATTCTACTTTCAGTAATAATTTCACGAATAATTCTAGGAAAACACATATAATGAAAAAACATATTCCGAATTCGTTAACTTTATTCAGGATCGTTCTAGTTCCTTTCTTCGTCTGGTTCGCCTTTTTCGATGTACATAAACATAACTTTCTCTGGGCTGCAATTATCTTTATTGTAGCCAGCATCACAGATTATTACGATGGTATGCTTGCCAGACGTTTAAAAGTAGTTTCAAATTTTGGAAAAATCATGGATCCGCTGGCAGATAAAATTCTTATTACAGCCGCATTGGTTGCTCTGGCCATGCCCAAAGTTAATCTGATTTCCTGGATAGCTGTAATAATAATTATTGTACGGGAAATAATCGTTTCGATTTTCCGTAGCCACTACGCCAGGAATGGTATTTTTGTTTCTGCTAATATATGGGGAAAATTGAAGACCGTTTTACAAATGATCGGCGTGATTTCAGCACTTGTTTATAAAGCTGTATTCATTCACTTCACTATGAGTATAATGGGATATTTTATTACTGCTTTTCACTTTTATTTCTGGCTCGTTGCTGCTGTTACTATCATTTCAGGTTTCAGCTTCTTTGGAAATGCAAAAAAATTTAAGGAAAAGGAAAAGTGAAAAAATTCATTGTTCTTATCATTATATCTCTCATTATTTTTACAGGATGTTCTAGTGATGCTTCCCAACAAAAAGTTAACAACACTAAGCAGAAAAAAGTCGATATAAAAAAGCCTATGTCCTGGGGCCACAAACAAACCATTTACATCTTTACAGATGACAATGTATGGAAATATAGTGAGAGACATCTGCGGAATACTTTGGAAAGATTTTATTTTACTACAGAAAATGAACCTTACTTTGAAGTGAAACGAGCACCTTTGGACAAACTGGAACAATTTTATAAATTCAATAATCTCATTTTCATGGCAGATATGGAATCTTCAGCTCCGGTTTCTGCTTATGTAAAAAACATTATGGGTAGTGCTATCGAAGCTGAAATTGCTGAAAATGAAGTAGGTATGTATCCAAAGGAAAATATTTGGGCTCGAGATCAATTTGTGCTTTTCCTGATTGGAAATAATGAACGTAATCTTTTAAATTTAAATATAACTATGGCAAATGAGACTTTCCAGCAGTTCAAACAAAAATTATTTGAGAGAGTGTCATTCCTAACTTATAAAAGTAAAACATACAGCAAATCAACCTTTAATAATTATACTTGGGAAATGGATATCCCCAAAACTTACACGGTCTATAAACAGGATGATAAAAACAATTTCATTTCTTTTCTGGCCAGGTTGCGAAATAAGCCGGATAGATATATTTCCGTCTACTCAGAAGATATGGATGAGAATCAGATTAATGATGAATGGCTGAAAGAAAAACGAAAAAAACTAGCCTGGAAATACTATGATGAAGATGAATACTTTGACAAAGATGTCCGTGTTCAGCTATATGAGATTGGTAAAAAACAAGGCTGGAAACTTTCGGGTCGCTGGCAGAATAAGAAATTTGCTGTTGGTGGTGCTTTTCAAAGCTTTGCATTTTACGATGATATTGGGGAAAAAGCTTATTTGATAGATAATTCTATCTACTTCCCGGAAGGATTTAAGCTTGCTGGATTGATCGAAACTGAAGTGATCAGCCAGACGATTAAAATAAAAAATTAGCCTGGAAAGGAGAATTTAAATGAAAAAAATATTGGTTTTTGCATTGATCGCGATTTGTTCTTATTCTGTTTTTGCATTTGAATTGAATACTCTTATCGATTCACCAACTGCTGGATTAATGCAAAAAGGTGAAGCTGAAATTGCAGCAAAATTATACAAAAATAACGGCTTGATCCTGGGAACAAAAATTGGCTTATTCCCCCGCTTCATGCTGGGTGTTAATTATGGTGCTGAACAGGTAGTTGGAAACGAAAATCCTAAATGGCATGAACGTGTAGAATTTAATTGTAAGCTACGTTTTCTAGACGAATCTGCACAACTTCCTGCCATGGCTGCCGGCTATGATTCACAAGGTCACGGCGAATATAACCCAGATTACAGGCGCTATGACATAAAATCCAAAGGTGCTTTTCTGGTCGCCAGCAAAAATTACTTCTTTTTGGGAAATCTGGGATTTCATCTGGGAGCAAACTATAGTTTGGAGCATAAAGATAAAGACGAGGAAATCAACCTGTTTGCCGGTTTTGATAAATCGATAGGAGATATGTTTGTGTTACTGGCAGAATATGATACAGCCTGGAATGACAATAGAAACGATATAGTTGAAGGAAAAGGCTTTTTGAATGCAGCCATGAATATCCATTTTACAGAATATTTAGTACTTAAAATAGCTTTTTATGATCTTCTGCAAAATCGTATTGATACTGAAGGATGTGACCGTACCCTTAGCTTGTATTACAATATGACGTTCTAAATAAAAGAATAAATTAATAAAAGTAAAAGTGATTCAATGAAATATTTTATATACATCATTATTTTGTCTGTACTTGTTGGTTGTGGTGCAAATCAAACTATTCAAGAAATACCGGACACATCAAATAGATTATCCATAAATTATTACGCTTTTGGTGAAGCAGCTTTCCTGGACCAGGATATGGAAAGTGCTGTGGCGTTTTTCAAAAAAGCAGATACTGCTGACCCAAATAATATTCAAATTAAGGAGCGTTTGCTGGAAACAATGGCTATGGCTTCTTATCAAAACGAAGCTTATAAAGCAGAAATCCTGGAATTGGGAGAAAGCTATTATCAGCAAGATCTGTATACTCCTCGTATGCTGCTAATTCTTGCAGATGCTTACCGTTTGCAGGAATTATTTAATGAAGCAGATAAATATTATCTTCTGGGAATCGAACTTGAACCAACCATGCAGCTTTTTCTTCATTACTATAATTTTAGAGAGAACTATTTTCCTCCGGCAGATGATAAATGGCTGGATAAAGCCATGAAAATGCCCTGGAACAATAGAGATGATGTTCTGATGCTGGGAGAATTATTCGGTAGAAAAGATGCAGAAAAAGGTTTGGAAATTCTTACAGAAGCATACGAACGATGGGGTGATGAGAAAAGTATGGGGCTTTTACTTTCTGCTTTTGATAAAAAAGGTGAGAAAAGTAAAATTCTGAAATTGATCCAGAAGAGAATTGATGAAAATAAGCCTGTTACGGTTCCGGTAAAAGCATTTTTGATAACAAGATATTTTGCCCAGAAAGAATTTGAAAAGGTTATAGATCTTCAACACGATTGCTTTGCTATTGGAACAGATGATGTACTAAAATCACTATTCTTTTCTGCTATAAATTTGAATGCATATGAAATTGGGATTCAAGCAGGATTAGCATTGGAAGAGCTGGGTACGATTCCTGCCGAAATGATGATCTCGTTCAATTCCTATCTTGCCAAACTTTATTTCGATTCCGAACAAAATGATAAAACTTTGGAATATCTTTTAAAATCAGATGATCTGAAAACAATTACTAATCTGGTTTTTCAATATGATTTTGAAAATAATGATCAGATTCTGCAAAAGATTTTAATACTTTTAGAAGGATATCGGAAGGCTACTAATAATAAAGATGATATTGCTTATATTCTAGCGCTTATCTATTCTAATAGTCGAGACTATGATAAATCTATTGCAGCTATGGATGACGTCCCTTTAGAATATCTATTGGAAAATGATCTTACAATTGCGGCTGCTACCATCTATCTGCAAGACGCTAAAAATGTAGATAAAGCAAGAGAATTGATAGAGCTAGCACAACCAGATTCCCAATTCACTACAAACGATATAATTGCTGGTATACTTTATGGAACAGAACATGATTCTTTGGCTTTTGAAATATGCCGACAAGAGATAACAAATAATGAGACACCAAAATCTACAATATTTTTGCAATATGCTTTGGTTGCAGAAAAATTCGACTTTAAAGCCAATATAATTACGATAATAAAACGTGGTTTGGAAATGTATCCGGATAATTTAGATCTAATGAACGCAGTTGGATATATGATCGCAGATGAACAGATAGAAGAAGAATATGAACTATCAAAACAACTATTAGAAAAAGCAGTATTAATAGCGCCAGAAAACGAAATGATCTGGGATAGCTTGGCCTGGATTTATTTCCGTTTAGGTTTATACAAAGAGGCTTTGAAAGCAATGGAACTGCCCATTAAAAAAGAAGTTAAAAACAGTGAAATCGCCTACCATCTCGGTGAAATCTATTTGAAATTAGAAAAAAAAATGAAGCTGAGATTTATCTGAAATTGGCATTAGAAATTGCTGATGATGAAAATTCAGTTAAGCAGGCTGAAGAAATATTAAAAGAGAAATTTTAGGAGCAAACAATGAAATTCATATTTAATAAAACAAATGTTATTTTGCTAATCGTTGCCATTCTGATGACTATTGTGGGTTATATTATCATGGGAACTGGAGACAAAACCATCTCCCCCATTATTCTCATCATAGCTTATGTTGTACTCTTTCCTGCTGCCATTATGGCCGGAACGAAGAATAAAGATCAATAGTTAAACATTTGATTTCATTATTTTATAGAAGCCTTTCTCCGTTTTTTTGTGGGAAGGCTTTTTCTTTTTCGCAGGAAAACATTTATTCATCTGTCTTAATTATTGTGGAGGGAAAAATGAAAAAAATTAACTTAATTTTGTTAGTGATTGCAATGCTATGTTCAATAATTTATGCAGATGGCACCTATCCAATAGCCGATACCGATCAGATTTTGTATTATAATAATTCTGATGAAATTTCTGATCCAGTTGCTGGTGAGGAATTCTATGGGCAGGATGCGAACTTTTCTGGAAATCAACCAAATTATACAAACAACGGAGATGGAACAATTACGGACAATGTAACCGGTTTGATGTGGAGCAAAACCTGCGATACTGACGGAGATGGGGATATTGATTATTATGATAAGATGTCTTACAATGAAGCTATCGCCAGTGTCTCAAATGTGAATATCGGTGGTTATACAGATTGGAGAATACCTTCAATTAAAGAACAATATTCTCTGATCTTATTCAGTGGAATTGATCCAAGCGGGTATCAAGGTTCTACAGTAGATTTAGTTCCTTTCATCGATACCGAATATTTTGATTTTGCTTATGGAGATGAAAGCTCTGGAGAACGAATTATTGACGCTCAATTTGTAACAACAACTTTGTATGTGAGTACTACAATGAACGGTGATGAAACCATGTTCGGAGTTAATTTTGCTGATGGCCGTATCAAAGGATATCCTATGGGACCAATGCCAGGACAAACAGAAGATAAGCAATTCTACGTGTACTACGTTCGCGGCAATGCAGACTATGGAATAAATAATCTGGAAGATATTGGAGACGATACCATTTCTGATAATGCAACAGAATTAATGTGGTCTCAAAATGACAGCGGTGAAGGCTTGAACTGGGAAGAAGCTCTGGATTGGGTTCAGCAGAAGAATACTGAGAATTATTTAGGACATTCAGATTGGAGACTTCCAAATGTAAAAGAACTACAGAGCATCGTTGATTATTCCCGTTCTCCCGATACTTCCAATTCTGCAGCTATCGATCCACTATTCAATGTGTCTTCTTTTTCGAATGTTGGCGGAGAAACTGATTATCCCTACTTCTGGAGTGGAACAACCCATGCCAATATGCAAAATGGCAATAATGCTGCTTATATTACTTTTGGCAGAGCTTTGGGTTGGATGGAAATGCCGCCTAATTCCGGCTATTATACTTTAATGGATGTGCATGGAGCTGGAGCTCAACGCAGCGATCCTAAAAGTGGTGATCCTGCAAATTGGCCTTATGGTCACGGTCCTCAGGGTGATGTGATACGAATCTACAACTATGTTCGTTTAGTTAGAGATATAGATCAAACCAGTTCACAGAATTATCTGCCTGAAACAGAAAATATCCAGTTAAATCAGAACTCACCCAATCCGTTTAATCCAAGTACAACTATTTCCTTTTCAACTACAGGGAACTTTGAAGACACCGAAATTGAAATCTATAATATAAAAGCTCAGAAGATTAAGACTCTACTTGTCATCCTGAGCGGAGTCGAAGGATCAGCAGGTTTAAATTCCGTCGTTTGGGATGGTACTGATGATTCTGGCAGTGCTGTTACATCAGGGATCTATTTCTATAAACTAAATTTACTAGAATCACCCACCAGGAAGATGATATTATTAAAATAATTTTGTCATTCCCATGAAAATGGGAATCTTAACTTGTTATGCATTAGATGTATCTGAAATACACGAGATCCCCGCTTTTGCGAGGATGACATTTGACGGTTCGGAAGGAATTTCAAACCGTTTTTGTCTTGACCGAAAATTGGAGTCCCCCTTTTTTCTGAAGAATAAAATGAGAGGTTAAAATGAGACTCTGGTCGCTTCATCCTAAGTATCTTGATACCAATGGCCTGGTTGCAGCCTGGCGGGAAGCTCTCTTAGCTTCTGCTGTTTTGCAAGATCAAACCAAAGGCTATCGCAATCATCCTCAATTGAATCGTTTCGAAAAATCCCCTTATCCAATTTCAGCTATAGCTTTTTTTTTGAAAGCAATCCATGTAGAATCTAAACGACGTGGTTATAATTTCGATAAAACCAAAATTCCAAAAATGCAATTTGAAATAATATTGCCTTTAACAACAAGTCAGCTGAAATATGAATGGAATCTTTTGAAATCCAAGCTGGCAAAGCGTAATCCTGTTAAACTGGTAGAAATCAAAGATATTGACTTTCCTGATGCACATCCGCTTTTTGAAGTTATTGAAGGAAGTATAGAAGAATGGGAAAAGATAAAATGAAACATAAAGTACGAAAAAAACATCAGAATAGTAAACACTGTTTTGTGTGCGGATTGAAAAACGATTTCGGTATTAAAGCCGGATTCTTCGAATTAGAAAACAATGAATTAGTAGCGACATTCACTCCCTGTGAAATGCATCAAAGCTATCCTGGCAGATTACACGGCGGTATTTCCACTGCTATTTTAGATGAAACTATTGGCCGTGCCATCATGATCGAGCAGGAAGAGATCTGGGGAGTAACAGTGGAATTGAATGTAAAGTTCAAGCGACCTGTTCCCTATGATGTTGAATTGAAAGTTGTTGGTCGAATCACCGAACAGAATAAACGTTTTTTCTTTGGAACAGGAGAACTGATTTTACCGGATGGTAAAATTGCTGTAACTGCCAGCGGGAAATACATGAAACTACCAATCGATAAAATTGCTGAATGGGATAGTGATGAAGAAGATTGGCAGATTGTTCCCCTGGAAAGTGATCCAAAGGAAATTGACATTTAAATTCTCCTCATGATAAACTTCGGTTTTCGTAGAAAATGATTATCTTCTCTTTTTCTTCATCAGGGAGTATTGTTTTTTAGATTCCTCATCGAATGCCAGAATGAATTCCTCAGAAAGACACGGTCTAAATGATTACTGATCTCTGTAATCTAAAATCTAAAGCCTAACTTCTGAAGTCTAACATCTAAACTCTCACTTGACATTCTTCCCTGCATCCTGTCTTTTCCCTTTAGAAATAATTTAGGAATATATATGTCTGAAAATAAACAAAAATATCTCTCAGATGAATTCATCGCTCAACTGGATAAATTTAATTTGCGAGCACGCTTAATTGTGGAAGGATTCATCACCGGACTGCACAAATCTCCCTATCACGGTTTCAGTGTGGAATTTTCTGATCACCGACAATACAATCCGGGAGATGCAATTCGTAACGTAGATTGGAAAGTATACGCCAAAACCAACCGCTATTACATTAAACGCTACGAAGAGGAAACTAACCTTAAAAGCTACATCATAGTTGATCACAGTGCCTCTATGGGTTTCTCTTCTGGAAATATCTCTAAGCTGGAATTTGCCAAGGCTTTCGCATCTGCTCTGGCTTACCTGATGATCTCCCAACAAGACGCAGTTGGCTTGCTTTCGTACACAAACAAGATCACCAATTTTGTACCGCCACGTTCAATGCGATCTTATCTATCAGTACTGTTCAAAGAACTCCATAACCTGCAGCCGGAGGATACAACCAATACGGTGGAAATCCTGCATTCTTTGGCCGATCGCATCAAAAAACGCGGACTGATAATCCTGATCTCAGACATGATTGATGATCCAGAAAAAATATTACAGGGTTTGCAACACTTTCGTCATCAGAAGCATGAAGTCATTTTATTCCATATTCAGGATGTGCAGGAACTGGATTTTAATTTCAAAACCGAAACTGAATTCATTGATTCTGAAACCGGTGAAAAAATAACCGTCAATCCCTGGCAGATCAAAAAGGATTACCAGAAAGCTTATAAAGAAAACTCGGAATTCCTCAAACGCAAATGTCATGAATCCTTCATCGAATATAATCCAATCACCACCGAGACCAGTTACGATGAGATTTTGTTGAATTACCTGATCAAAAGATCGAAGTTGATGTAACTCAATCATCTTTTTTGCAGCGAACTGCGTTCCGCCAGATCCCTGAGAAAAGATAAAAGAGCAATAAGCTGTTAAGAGGAGAAAATGAAAATTCTCATATTCATGTTATTTCTTATCTGCAATCTATGCTCAGCTGTTATTATTTCACATCCATATGATCACGAAGGTCCTGTTAAATCCATTCGATACAAGGGATATTACTATAAAGAGAATCCGGAAAGTACTTATGTTGTAACCGGAGGTTCTTCTTATTACGAATACAACGAATCTGGAAAATGTATATTGGATCTGCAATTTTACGACAATGATTCAATTCAAACAAAATCTGTTTCCTTTTATTCTCCGCAGATGGAAGAAAAGATCAAGTACAATTTCGATGGCAAAATTATTTCAAAACAGATCATAAAATTTGATTCAATAAGAAACGAAATAGAAAACACTGAATTATTAGGTGACGGGACAATATATTATCAGTGGTTAAGTAAGTATGATATTAAAGGCAATAAGATAGAAGCATCATATTCTGGCGAATTTCATGGCAGTGAAGAAATTGTTTATTATGGATTTGATGATAAGAATAGAAAAAATAGGCAAAATAGTGTTACAAATAAAACTACAATTGAATATCGAGATAAATATAGATATGATGAAAATGGTAGAGTGATAGAACATCAGAGGTCCTGTCTTGGATATTCCAGAGAAGATGAAAGCTTCAAGTATTATGCAGATGGTACAATAAAAGAAAAATCTTATTATTTGTATTTCAAAAAAGACTTAACCATAAAAGCTGTACATAAATATAATACACTTGAACAGGAAATTGAGAGGAATATATATACACCTTCAGGTGAATTATTGAAAACAATCTCATCACAATACGATTCCCAAAATAATATCATTGAAATTAGGTCCTATGATTTTCAAAGTAAATTTGTAGAAGTATTTTCTCATACCTATAAATATGACGAAAATAATAACATATTAGAACATAATTATTTTGAAGAAGATGGTAACTTATACGAGAAAGAGATCTATACTTATCAGGATACTTTTTTAATTGAAACTCAAGAATTTAACTTTGGAAATTTATCACCTGGCAGCACAACAACCAAATATGATTTGAAAGGAAATATTATAGAATCGATTGTTATTGATATAAATGAAAATATCGTTAAACGATCTGAGTATAAATACGATGAATTCGATAACGAAATCGAAGAGAGATCAACAAATCCATACAGAAAATTTAAGCTTTATCAAATTAGTACTTATGATGAAAACAATAATCTAATTGAACTATTTGAAGAACAAATTTATGATGACAGTACGTGTTATCATACCTCGAAATTTGAATATGATGATTCCCATAATAAAGTTAAGTCGCAGTATTACTATATTAAAGAAAAAATGGATTATGACATTTTCGTATATGATTCTAACCGGAATGTTATTGAATACCGTGAATATAACAACTATAATAAATTGTTAAGAAATAAAGAATATATTTATGATGATAGTAATGAATTATTAGAAGAACTGGAATACGATAATAATATTTTAACAAATCATTCAATCTACAGAAACGGATTGATTGTAGAAGAGCTTAATTTTTTGGAAGATGGGAACTTGGAGTATTCGATAAAACATGAGTATGATAAGTATGGAAATGAGATTTTGGAAGAAGTTACCTATCCAGGAGAAAAATATTTTCCTGAATATACTTATGAATATGATACTGAGGGAAACAAAATCGTGGAAGTAGAATATAATTCTGATGGAACTATTAAAAATAAAACTGCTTACCAATATGACGGGAAAAAAAATAAGATTGAAGAACTTGATTTTAACTCAGATGGTAAACTACTCAGTAAAAGAAACTTCCGATACAATGACAAGCAGAAATGTATCCATGAAGATTATTGGAATTTTGAATATGACTATAAAACCACTAAACTCATGAAATACAATAACAACAATAAAAAAATCGAAGAAGCTATAATAAATGACGAAGGCAATATTACACATAAAAAAGCATGGAGATATAATGAAAACAATAAATTGATCGAAAAATGTAGATATGAAAAAGGACAGCTAAAAGAAAAAATCACTTATGAGTATTTTACAAATCATAAAATAATTGAACACTTCGATAATTATTTAAACTATAAAACATATAAACATGACTTTCTTTATGATAAAAAACGGCAACTGGATCAAAGAAACTGAATATAAAGATGGTGAGTTATATAAAATCTCTGATCGAGTAATAGGATATTGGTAGTTATTTTTAATTTGAATCATCATTATTGCTGCTAAAGAATACGATGAAACAATTAGTGATTCGAAGGACATGAATGAATAAATTGGTGTTATCTGTATCTATTGCTTTATCCATTTTAATAAACGGTTGTTACAGTGTATTACAAACTGCCGAGATCACACCACCTAAAAAGTTCAGGCATACTATTACTGGTAGTATACCCATCGATGAGATGGTTTCAGTTGGGCTTGGATATAAACTTAGATATGGTGTTGTTGAAAATTTTGAATTAGATACTGCAATTGAGATTTTATGGCCGCGATTTATGTTGGGATGTCAATATGGGATTACAAAAAAATTTGCTGTGAATACCAATATGAATATTTCAATCTTGGAAGATTCGGAAGATCTAATATTTTTTGGTGATGTATCATTAATCTTGGGTACGGATTGGTACGGTGGGATTAAAGTTTTTAATTATTTTCATTACCTAGATCCTATTGAATTCAATGCTTTTTTTGGTAAAAAAATACCAATTGGCAAGAAATGCTCACTCATAACAGAAGCAGGTATTGGCACTAGAAGTAGTTTTATTATGAGGCTTGGAGTTGGATTCTAGCCTTTTAAATGTAAAAAAACCTTCTAGAAAATCAATCCTGGAAGGTTAAATTTATCTAAATATTTTAAGTTATTCTACTTCATCAAAATGCATTTTCTGGTAGAAATATTTTTTCCGTTTTCCAACATTCGAATAAGATAAATTCCGGAAGACTGGTTTTTGTCGTTTTCATCCATTCCCGACCAAATAATAGTATGTTCCCCAGAAGTTTGCTTTGCATCTATTAATGTATTCACTAGCTGTCCTTTTACATTGTAGATGTTAATTTCTAATTCTGCATCTTCTATCAAAGAATAGCTTATGGTTGTTTCCGGATTGAATGGATTGGGATAAACTGATCTAATTTCTGAAATTGCCGGAACTATCAGATCATCGTTAGAGCTTACACCATTTCGTTCCATAACATTAGAAAAAGCTGCATCTGATGTTATTCCTGCAGCATAGTTAGCTATAATAGAGTATTGATACATCTGGTTGGGTAAAGTTGCCCATTCAGTATCAACATAAGCTGTATCTATATAGTTTTCTTCCATCAGATTCCATCCAGAAGGATTGGCACTGTAAACTTCCAGAAAGCGGTAGATCGTGTAAGATTCTAGATCTCTATTTAAAACAAATGGCACATCCCAGGTTAAGCTGATCTCTGTATTGGTAAGATTTTGTACACCAACTACATTTTCGGCTGGAAATGCTAATTCGTTCAATACGATAGTTCCCATGTCAATATTATTTTCTCCCACTGTCACATTTTGAATGTAATTCTCAAATCCATACTTTTGAATTACCAAATAATAAACTTCACTCACATAAACTTCAGGAAAAATAAAATCACCATTTTCATCAGATTGAATCTGATAGTTTTCAAAACAGCTAAGGTTTAGCACAGCATTAGGTAAGCCGTTGTTTTGATCATCACTGGCCACGATATGACCTGTAATTTGCACTGTTGGAATTGCATCGAGATAAAAATCCAGTGTTGTTGTTTCATCTGTTATTATTGTTCCCGACTGAGTAACTGGATTGTAACCCGGTTTACTGGCAGTAAAATTATAGGTTCCTGACAAGACATTGCCAAATTGATAAAATCCCGATCCGTTACTGTAGGTTTGACTTCCGTATTGCTCTAAAATAATATTAGCAGTAGAAATCAAACCGCCATTGCTATTATAAATATTCCCATCTAAATTACCCAATTCAGTTAATTCCATATAGAAGGTTGTATTGGGAAATCGGCTGAACACAAATCCGGGATCAGGACTGTTTGGATTTATTGGTTGTGTGCTTCCCAAGGCTCTTGTTCGCAGATGATCAGCATCATTAGACTCTAAAAATTCGTCATTAGTATGGTAGATGTTACTATCAAATTGCCGATGGGTCAATACACAAAGATTACTTCCTGTATAGGCATATGGCTCATCAAATGGGATAATTATAGGATTGTTTCCCTGCGGGAAAGAAAATGTTCCATCATATACTGGATTAAGAGCACCTGGAGCAATCCAACTACCTCCAAGATTATTTAAATTTGTTTCACCAATCCATATTTGAATGGAAGCATTTGGAATATACGAAAGAAAATCATTTTGATATCCGATGGCATGTATATTGCCGCTATATTGGATCTCCGATGAATAATAGATCGTTTCTGCCAGGCTGGCCGGCATATGAAATTTAAATGGATACCAGTTAGTTTTATTGGTTTCGTATCCCACTCTTATCTGGGCTAAACCGATCTCTAAGATCAGAACATCAAAATTTGATGTAATATTATTGGTCGGATCTTCATCTCCCGGTAATACTACTTCTGCATAAACATATGTAACGGCATATGGTTCATCTGGTGGAACTATCCATACAAGTGGTAAAATTATCGCTTCTTCCGAGTGTAGTGTTTCATCTATTAAAAGTTCATCAAGTAAGATTCCGCTTTCTCTGAATAACTGCACAGTATAGCTGTCCTGATCATTACTGCCATAGTTTTTTATATGCACATTATAGACACCAGAATTACCTTGAGACAAAGTGGAAGGGCCAACTACAGATAATGCTGCCAGGTCGTTGGGATAAGTCGTTGTTTCGGGAAATGTAATATTATCTAACCATCCTTTATCAACGCCCCCAATATTAAAGCTATCTTTTTCATAAGACCAGGTAAAAGTGTGAATGCCAGGTGTAATATTTTCAGAGAACATTTCCCATTCCGTGTTGCCTGAAATACTGGAAATTTCTACGTTATCCACATAAAATTTCAAAAAATCGCTTTCCAGTTCACTATCTACTCTCCAGTAAAAGCTGATATCTCCCACGGAAATTGTTTCCATTGAAACCTGGACCTGCGAAAATTCATCATCATTGATCTGACCGGAATGAGCACAATATACTCCATTGTAAGGGTTTTCATAGGTGATATTCCAATCCGCTGAACCAGAAAATTGCCAATTGTAAGAGAGAAAATTACCAGTTTCAAATCCTTCAAAATTCTGAGCTGAGCATATCAATGAGATTGCCAGCAAAAAAGTGAATGCGAATAATTTTTTCATACCTGCTCCGTATGCTTTTATTTCTATTACTAGAATGCAAAAAACAAACCAAACTTGTAAAGAATAAAAAAAACCGCCAAAAATCGGCGGTTTTTAATTACCAAATCAATTCATTATTTCAATAGCAGCATTTTCTTTGTAGAATTTGTACCGTCTGCTTTCATTTTGTAGAAATAAACACCGCTACTTACTGCAGTTCCATCATCAGAGATACCATTCCATACAACTTCATGATCTCCACCAATTACTGATCTATTCACAAGTGTTTTAACCTTTTGTCCCTGAATATTAAAGATCTCAATAGTAACGTGGCCTGTATTTTTTAAGCTGTATTTTATATTAGTCTCAGGGTTAAATGGATTAGGATAATTCTGTGAAAGCGCGGAAGCAAGCGGAATTGTAGTATTGTGGGCAGAGGTGAAATCTGTTAATCTAATAGAAGTATACATAGTTGTTCCGCCCAGATTTTCTCCGAATCCTTGAACTGTAGAACCAAAGCTATTATCATCAAAGAAGAAGAGATGGATCAAAGCTTCATTATCTGAAGTACCAGGTCCATTCTCGATGATCTCGATCTTATCTCCCGGATAAATGTAAACAGGTATCATCCCATCAAATTCCGGTGCATAATTATCATCACCGCTTTTTGCGTTTATAAAAAGTGGTTCTCCCCAAGTTTCACCATCATCGGTAGAAATTGCAATGGCAACTTCAGGATAAGTTTCCCAACCGGCATAAGCTAGTTCTCCCTGCACAGCATAGCGTTGTTTCAAACCATCGCTCCATACAGCTGCAACAATGCCATATTCTTCGTTGTAAGCAAGTTTAGTGTAGTTTTCGTGGAAAGCTGCATCGGCATCATCAAAGTAGATCGGCCAGCCGCCTTCCCATGTTACATAACCGTCAGAATCAAATTCATCAACAATCCCATCTTCATCAAGATCCCAGGGTACCATTGGAACATTGTCATAAGGATTTGCACCGGTAACATATAAGTCACTAAAAGAAAACTCTTCATTTGCAATATCGAAAGTGAACATTTTAGGATATTTAACAGAAAGATCTGGAAACCAAAGATCAGGACGCAACAGCATGTTCATTGATCCCAAAAACCGCAGTTTAGTATTGTCACAGGTAAAAATAGTGTTCATATGATTACAAAGCTGTGGAGCCATGTATAATTCATGTGGCAGACCAGTATCTGGATCTATAAAACGATAAGTTCCATCCTGGTTCTGAGGATTATCAATATCGAACTCATAATCCATTTCATAATATGTATAATCACCTTCTCCATAGTTATCGTTCAAAAAGCAAAACATTCTTGTAGGAGTAGTTGAAGCATCACCGGTAGCTATGCAATATCCCATTATTGCTACATGGCCATCGTCGGAAACGGCATAGGAATGATAAGGTCTAATTTCCTCAGGAATACCCTGATTCCAATCATCCATTAACGGAATTGTATTATAAGTCCAATCCAGTTCAGATTGAATATTAAGATCATTATCATCAAAATCGGCATAACCGATCAACGTATTCTCACTGGGATTATCGGATGCTTGATGGCTGGTTAAATTATTTCCAAATATAAAGACACGACGTTTATCTGCAATGGGAGATGGTCCGATATGAACATAAGGCCAAACAAAATCATCATCAGGATGAGTAGTTGGAATAGTTCTATCCATAACTATAAAAGGAGCTTTCCATAAGCCAGGTGAACCCAGGTGAAAAAGGTCGTAGGTACATAATACTTCAGATCCCGTAGGATCTCCAAATTTAATGTGATAAGCTACAAATGGATCACCGGTACCCGGGTCGATATCTATACCACCATAACCTTCTCTAATGTCTTCGGAAGTTACAGTAGCTACAGATGTAACATTACCTGTGTTATCGATATAAGCATAGTACTCACGCCGCGTAGCTGCGGCAGTTTCTGTTGCATGGAAAACGATGTACATTCCGCCCTGTGCATCTTCCTGCAGTCTGATAGGTAGACTATTATAACTCCCCGGCATATAGTCATAATAGCTTGTTGTAAGAAAAGTTGGATCTGTTACAAACTCGTAATTTGGTGCATCTCGCTGACTTAGTGGAACTCTTTTTACGAATTCCCCACTTCTTACGGCTTGTTTAGTGTGGGATGGTTGCATGTAGTCTTCACCGAACAAACAAAATACTAAAATCAACAAAATACAAAGTGAAAATGTTTTTTTCATATTTCCTCCTAATTCTTTCGTTTTTTTACGACATCATTTTTTTAATTTAGATATGTTTCTAGTCAAATATTTTATTATTTTATATATAATTATAATGTACTCTGTTACTTCATCAGCAGCATTTTACGCGTTGCGATCCGGTTACCTGCTTTCAATTTAGCAAAGTATACACCGGAAGAAACATGTTTGCCTGTTTGATCAGTTCCATCCCAAACGACCTTCACTTCCTCTCTTCCTTCGACTCCGCTCAGGATGACAGGAAAGTTTTTCACTTTCTGGCCTTTCAGATTATAGATTTCAATTTTTGCATCTTGTGCGTCTGTTGTGTTTAATTCAAACGAAATAGTTGTAGAGGGATTAAATGGATTAGGATAATTGGTAAGTGAGATGTGAGTTGCTGGCATAGTAATCTCTGGTGATTCTGTAAAGTCTCCAAAATCTATTTCGATAGAGCAGTATTTCTGCATTCCGCCTGTAAAATTAGAACCATATTCATAATCATCTAAAAAGAAAAGATGCAATTTCCCATGATCATTTCCCAGGTCTTCGATTTTATCTCCTGGATAAACATATTCAGGGATCATGTCGGCGAACTGTGGAGTCTCATTGGCATTAAGAAAAATTGGCTGTGACCAGCTTTCACCATTATCTGCCGAGATACAGATGGCTACTTCCGGTTTGTCCTGCCAAGCTTCATACCCTGGTTCTCCTTCTTCTGCCAGCCTTGCCTTTAATCCATCATTCCATACCACTGCTACCCAGCCATTTTCTTCATTTTTTGTGAGTTTGAAATTGTTCTCGTTATAGGCCATATTCGGTTCATTAAAATAGATCGGCCAGCCTTCCACCCAAACTGGTTCTCCATTAGCATTAATAGAATCAACAATTCCGTCTTCATCCAGATCCCACGGGATCATCGGTGTGTCATCAGCCGGGTATGCTCCCTCAATGTAGAGATCATAAAAACTGAATTCGTGTGTTAAAACATCATAAGTATATACTTTTGGGTACATCAGTTTCTCATCCTGATACCAGGTATCAGGATAGATAAGTATATTCATGTTTCCCAGAAATGAGATCTGTGAATTATTATCATGAAATATGCTGTTTTGATGATCACATAAGTATGGAGCAAAATATAATTCATGGGGAGTACCTGGTGTTGGATTCCAAACATTATAGTGTGCTTCCTGAGAATAGTATTCGAAATCACCTTCACCAAAATTCTCGTTCAGGAAAACAGCTAAAGAATCAGGTCCTTCGTTCATAGAGATATATCCCATCAAAGCTATTTTTCCATCATCAGAAACAGAACAGGAAAAATTTGGACGAGGAGCATCTTGCGAGTTATGCCATTGGTCCATAAGTTCAATTGTTCGATATGTAAATTCTAGTTCAGATTGAATATTCAAGTCGTTCACATTGAAATCTGCATACCCGATCAAAACATTCTCACATGAATTTCCACTAATTGGTGATGAATCCATATTTTTTCCAATCACATAAACCCGTCTTTTATCAGGAATAGGTGATGGTCCGATGTGAACTTCAGGCCAAATGAATTCATCATCAGGCATATTGGCGGATGGAGTGTTATCACCGAATACAATGAACGGAGTTCTCCAAAGTCCGGGACTCCCCTGATGATAAAGATCGTAACTCATAATTACTTCCACATCAGCTGAAGTTACATCATAATCACCATGCCATGCTACAAATGGGTCTCCTGTTACAGGATCGAGATCGATACCCGGAAATCCTTCATGAACATCTTCCATTGGGATAGTGGCAATATTGGCCACATTACCATCTGTATCTATGTATGACCGATATATGTGACGAATTGAAGTTGCTGCTTCTCGTGCATGATAAACAATATACAAACCACCATCGTCTTCGATTTGAACCGGTAATGCGGTGTATCCTCCCGGCATATAATCGTAGTAGTTTTCCATAATATCGACAGGATCTGTAATGAATTCGTAGGTTGGTGTTTGAGAAAATAAAGAAAAAATAATACTAAATAAAAATACTGTACAAAGAATGGTTTTCATAGTTCCCCCTAACTAAAAAAACAAAACAATTATGCAGCCTCCCCTAATAAAAAAACTTTTTGTGTAGAATAAAATCTCTGCAATGATTAAATTTATGGCAATTAAAACGTAAAGAAAAAAAATGCACAGCCCTGCATCAGAGCTGTGCAAAAGAATTAGACTATTTTAGCAAGATCATTTTGCGGGTGCTGATGTAACGTTCGCCTGCTTTCATTTTGTAGAAATAAACACCACTGGTAACTGATTTACCACTAATGTCATCACCATTCCAGGTAATTTCATGCTGTCCGGCTTCCTGATGATCATCTACTAAAGTAGTAACTTTCTGTCCTTTTACGTTGAATACTTCAATAGAAACATCTGCCGCTTCGTTCAAGCTGTAGTTGATCTCTGTAGAAGGATTGAAAGGATTTGGATAATTCTGAGAAAGAGTAGCAATTTGTGGAGTTATAAGATTATTGCCAGCATTATTACCGCCATTATCTCCAAAGTAGATTTTCAAAGAAGTATAGATCATGGTTCCACCCAGATTTTCTCCATGGGCCTGAATAAAAGAACCATAACTATTGTCATCGAGGAAGAAAAGGTGAACAAGTCCATAGCCGTCACCAAGATCTTCGATTACATCTCCGGGGTAAATATACTCTGGTATCATACCATCAAGTTCAGGAACATAATTATCATCACCACTCTTTGCATTGAGAATAATTGTTTCTTCCCAAGTTTCGCCACCATTGCCTGAAACTGCGATAGCAATTTCTGGATATTCTGCCCAGTCTTCAAATCCAGGTTCAGGAATATTACCCAATCGAGATTTTAAGCCTTCACTCCAAACTGCACACAACCATTCCTGGTCATCGTTCTTGGTAATTTTAAAAGAATTTTCATGGAAGGCAACAGCATTATCATAGTGATATATTGGCCATCCCTCTACCCATGTAACATAACCCTCATCATCATATTCATCAACTAAGCCATCTTCATCAAGATCCCAAGGTATCATTGGATTATCATCATAAGGATCGGCACCTGTTAGGTATAGATCCTGGAAACTGAATTCTTCTGTATTCAGATCGAAAGTGTACATCTTGGGATACATAATTGGTAAATCTGGATACCAGTTGGAAGGACGCAGCATCATATTCATTGTACCAGCAAATTTTAATTGAGTGTTGTTGTTAGCAAAAACTGTATTCTGATGATTACAAAGATATGGTTCCATGTATAATTCGTGAGGTAAATTTGTATCAGGATCTATAAAACGGGATGTTCCATCCTGGTTTTGAGGATTTGCTATATCAAATTCCGCTTGCCCTTCAAAATATTCGAAATCACCTTCCCCATAATTGCTATTGAGGAAACAGAACATCATGTCTGGTGTTGTGGAAGTTTCACCATCTGTTATTACATAGCCATAAATAGCAACTTTACCATCGTCAGATACTTGCACAGAACAGTTTGGTCTTTTCCATTCCGGAATACCTTGATTCCACTGATCCATCAGAGGAATAGTAAAATATGTCCAATCCAGTTCAGATTGTACATTAAAGTCGTTCACATCAAAATCGGCATAGGCAAAAAGAATATTTTCAGATGGATCACCTGTTGTATCAAACGCATTGTTAGCAGAAATATAAGCTCTTCTTTTTCCAGTCTCGGGTGATGGTCCAATATATACATAAGGCCATTCAAATTCATCACTGGGACTGTTGGAAACAAATGATTCATCAATTACTACAAAAGGTGCTTTCCAAAGACCGGGACTTCCCAGATGAAACATATCATAAGTTATCACACATTCATTATCAGCAGAACCGGTATCCATATTCGCATGCCACGCTACGATTGGATTACCAGTTACTGGATCTATATCGATACCGGCATAACCTTCAATCAGATCGTCAGTGCTGATAGTAGCTGTATTTGTTACGTTTCCATCTGCATCTATATAAGCATAATATACTCTACGAGTAGAAGCAGCTGTTTCTTTGGCATGGAAAGCAATGTAGATTCCACCACCAACTTCATCTGGTTGAATACGGATCGGAGTACTGTTGTAACTTCCTGGCTGATAATCGTAATAGTTTGTAAGAACTCCGGTAGGATCTACCAGAAATTCCCATTCGGGTACGTCGCGGGATGTGTTTTCATAAACACGGTGTGTAACTGGAACATTGTCGTATTCTGCTATTCTTTCTACCTGCTGCATGAAATCTGCAAAAACTGAAGCAACAAAAAACGTCAAAACCAATAAGATTAAGAACTTTTTCATTCTCCCTCCTTAAATTTAATTACAATAATATTTTGCAATTTGTGTGCCTTTTGCAGGAATGGGTAGAGTAAGGTACTACTAACCATAGTGCATCTTCATAACAAACATATACTTAATACAATAAATATTTATTATATCAGGATTACATTGGGAACAATCATTTTTGCGATATTATGGTGATATTGCGGAACAAACTCATCATGTTGAATTTGCTCCGCAACAAGATTTAAATTTAATCATGCGCCTTTTCTATAAATCTAATTCGAACGTAAAAGCTTTCAGCTATTTTATTATTACGAATTTCCCAACTTTAATTTCGTTGTTTTCCAGATTCTTTACAGAAAAAAGATAAACCCCGGGTGCGATAATCTGATTATTTCTCGACAGCAAATCCCATGTTGCCATGCCGCTTGCAGCAATGCCTGCACTGGCAGCTTTACTAATGGAAATTATATCTTCACTTTCGGCTCCATAATGATTTATCGTATCTACGAGATCACCAGCCAATGTAAATATTTTGATCTTACATCTTTCCGGAATATTCACAAACCAGATCCTGCGGCTTTTATCTCCTTTTTCATCATTGCTTCTGCGTCCATCGAATTTACTTTGCCCTACATAAGGATTTGGCACCACATAAATATTTTCCATTTTAGAGTTACCTCTTGGTCCTGGATAAAATACTTTCATATTACCGTCTCGTCCGGATTCAAGTGATTTCAGATCTACACTTGGAATTCCTCTATCCCAGGCAGTTACACACAAATAATATTCTACCCCTTTAGGTGGGTTGCTTATGTAGGATTGATAGTATCTTCTAGATAATCTATCTTTTATGTGATCTTCATCTTCCACACCTTCAAACACGGAATTTTCTCCCATATGGTCTTCCAGGGGGATTAGCCTATCATCATATAAAGCCAGATAAATATCATCTCTAAGATCGGGATGTTTAAACCATAAAGCTTGATCATCTTTACTCAAAGCATAAATATTATCAGGAAGATCAACTATCATTCTGGCTGCATCATAAATGGGATATCCGTATATTTTGTCACCAATTTCATAATTTACATGTTCATAATTTTCATCATATCTGTAATAATTTAAATCACTTGTAGTTGCTTCATTTTGATCTGGCAATCCCATATCTGTATACCACATTGAGCCACTACCACCGAAGTATTTATAATCATCTGAACCAAGATTTACTTCATAATCCGCTTCATCAACGGCAGTTTCTTGTTTATCCCATCTTTCCTGTAATGTCCAGAATTCTTGTGATCCACTACCGGAACGTCCCCACAATGCATAACCCTGGAAATCATGTCGTAATCGATAACCCGTCCAAGGATTGATGATCCCATTTAGATTCCAATTAGCTGGATGATCCGGTGAAAATTCTTCGGGAAAAATTGCTGAATCAAAATTACCGACATAACTATCCAGATCAGGATCACTATCCTGCCAGCCTATGTTTTCGTTGGGAATTGTTTTTGTGTCATAATTATCCATCTGAGAACGATTATCCCAATATACATAAATTGTATTGCCCTGTTCATCCATTTCGGCAAACAGAGCAGGAATAGCAGGTGGTTCCGGTGCTATATAATGAGGAAATGTATCGGGAAGAGTAACTGTTTCCAACTGTTGCGGTGTTTCATAAATATCTTTCGCCCAAACTGCCTGAGTTTTTAATTCGGCAAGATCCTCACCAGGAAAAATTGCAATGACTATTTTCATTGTTTTACCCGGAGCTAGATTCCAAGATGCATTTGTTGTATTATTCATCCCTTGCATATCTCCATAAAATGCAAACAAATATCTGGTATCACCAGGATCATTAACTTGAGAATTAGGTTCTTCTCGAAGTGAAATATATTTATTCGTGTCAGGATTACGATTAGTAAGAAGCCAATATTTCTGGTTGGCAGTAGGAGAAGCTGTTAGATCAAGTGGATCAGTATCATCCGGCCCATCTCCCACATTCCAATACCAGCAGGCAAATTCCAAAGAATCCGGATCGGGAGTACAAACACGAGAACCAACTAGACCTGTAGTTAGCCCATTATCCTGATCTTCATCATATGTATAAGCAAATTCATATCCATCTCCAGGTACATAACTACTTACATCATCTTCCGATCTGGCAGTTACATCGAAGGCTTGGGGACCAACATCAGAATCCATATAAACCCCCATAGCACAATCGTACAATGTATCTTGGAGATTCATGTTTGTGATATTAAACTCTACATAAACCAGGTTTTTTATATAGTCGTAGCTCCATTGATAACTTAATTGCCGTACTCTTATGTTGAGCTGTTCCTCATCTCCATGATAATTATTCCCTTTACTAGTTCCCCAATCTCGTTCTCCTGTAGTTCCGAATGGACTATAGTCGTAATAATATGAGATATAATCTTGCTCTGAAACAGGATATCCGTCTTCATCAAAAAGTCCATCACCGTCATCATCCTTTTCCTTGCTGAAATTATAGAATTCATTATCATCATAACTGAGTTCTACAAATCCAAGCGGATACCAGATATCTTGATTAGCAATAATTGCAGCTTTATCATATTCTGTTTGGTATTGTAAGAAATTCCCTCCCAGAGATTGGAATTCTTCTGGGATACCATTTTCTGTGGTCCGCAATGGGAAACCAAAACCAGATGGATCTTCATCAATGAGTCCATCTCCATCATCATCTTCTCCCCTGCGTTGTTCTCGGATCGAGGCTGTCATTGTTTTATCAAGAACATTATATAGACTGTATGTCTGCCCAAGAGCAGAAGTTTCCAGTGGATTGTAAGCAGGCAATAATTCATAAAGATTGTTATCTCCATCGAAGCCAACACTTGTTAGTGTATCAATAACTAGTTTAAGGTCTGCTGTCCAATCTGGATCACTAGCAGGAATGTAGTCGTCTCTATCTTGAGGATTATCTTCCAGCCAATAGAGTTTTTCACCAAATAAATTTCTTCTTACCTTTTTTGCCCCAAACCAGAGAGCACCCTGGTAAAGATAATCGATAGCACTGCCTCCAGGATATTCCAACGACGGCCATTGAGGCTGAATGTCGCTCCCTGATCCAAAAAAACCATAATTGCTTACCCGAAGCCAGATGTTACCTACATTGTGGTAATTGATCAGATCAAATTTTTTGTTGCCACTACCACCTTCAATCGATTTAGTCAGCAAGTGATTTGTTGTACAAATTACAAATAACAAAAGCGAAATCAATCTGAGATTTCTGAAAACCATGAATCCTCCCCTAAGATTACAGAAATACTCTCCACCCTGATTACTGCATTATATGTGCCATTGCTAATTCATCAATATTTCATACGAATATAATTACCTTAAGTTATTTCAATATATATATTAAGAATAAACATTCGTCAGGTGTTATTTAGAAAATGTTTAATTCGGTAATTAGTTTTTGCACAGTGATGCGGAATTAATTCATCACTTTGTGATATAAAATAATCAATGAAAAATACCGGATTTCCAAATGGAAATCCGGCGCGTGGGGATGCCGATTAACTTTTAGTAAGAGCGTTAAACTCTTTGTTAATCCTCAATAATCTTACTTTGTGTTTTCTTTAACTTTCGCTTATTTAAGCAGGATCATTTTCTTGGCACTAGTGTAGTCGCCTGCCTGCAATTTATAGAAATAAATACCACTGGAAACACTGGTTTCAGTTTCATCTGTTCCATTCCAATCGATACTGTGTTCACCTGCATTCAACTCACGATTGATCAAAGTTTTTACTTTCTGACCTTTTAAATTGAAGATTTCAATAGAAACATGACCGGTACTTTTTAAACTATATTCGATTGTGGTATTAGGATTGAAGGGATTAGGATAGTTCTGATCTAATTCTGCTATCAGAGGAATTTCGTTGTTAGGAGCTGAACTAGTTCCAAAATCGATATCTATGGCAGAATAAATCATTGTTCCACCCAGATTTTCTCCGTGACCATTAATGGTAGAACCGTAGCTATTGTCATCCAGAAACATAAGGTGCAAGCGACCCCAGCCATTGCCCAGGTCTTCCACTTTATCGCCAGTGTAAATATACTCAGGGATCATACCATCCAATTCAACAGCATAATTATCATCTTCGCTTTTTGCGTTCATTAGAATTGTTTCCTGCCAGGTAGCGCCATTATCAGCTGAAATTGCAATAGCAATTTCCGGATATTCTGCCCAGTCTTCATAGCCGGGTTCCGGTATATTTCCCAAGCGGGATTTTAAGCCTTCGCTCCAAACTGCAACCAGCCAGTCATTATCTTCATTCTTGGTAATATTCCAACGGTTTTCATCGAAAGCTACAGCATTATCGAAATGATAAATAGGCCAGCCATCTACCCAGGTTACATATCCCTCTTCATCAAATTCATCTACCACTCCATCTTCATCCAAATCCCAGGGAAGCATCACGTTATCATCATTTGCGTCGGCACCGGTAATATAAATATCTTGAAAACTGAAATCCTCAGTAGCGATATCATAAGTGAATATTTTTGGATACATCATTGGTAAATCGGGATACCAGGCATCGGGATAAAGCAGCATGTTCATATTTCCCAGGAAGAACAATTTGCCATTAGAAACTGTGATATTTTGATGATTGCAAAGATAAGGTGCAAAAAATATATCATGTGGCAGACCTGTATCGGGATCTAAAAATCTATAAGTTCCGTCTTGATTTTGAGGATTATCTACACTCATATGAAAATCTTCGGAGATAAAATCGAAATCACCTTCTCCATAATTATCGTTTTTGAAAACATAAAGATGATCGCTCATCGAAGAAGTAGCATCTTCTGTTACTGTATAACCAAAAAGATATACAGAACCAAATTCATCTACCGTAATAGCATGAGCAGGTCTAATCCACTCAGGATCTTCATTATGCCAATCATCCAGAAGTTCAATTGTATTGTATGACCAGTCCAATTCAGACTGAACATTAAAATCATTTTCATCAAAATCTGCATAGGCGATTAAAACATTTTCAGAAGGATCACCACTTGGAGCAGCATCATTATTACTGGCAATTATATAAACACGACGCTTGGCGGCATCGGGAGATGGTCCCACGTATACATAAGGCCAAACAAAAATATCGTCCGGCATATTGGGAGATTGAGATGTATCATCCATCACTGTAAAGGGGCTCTTCCAAAGACCGGGACTACCAAGGTGATACATATCATAAGTAGCAACAACTTCTTCGTCAGCTGTGCTAGTATCGATATTTACATGCCAGGCCACAAGAGGATCTCCGTTCACCGGATCAAGATCTATGCCAGGATAGCCTTCATGCAGATCATCTGTACTTATGGTAGAAGTATTTGTTACATTACCATCAGCATCTACATAAGCATAATAAACCCTTCTGGTAGAAGCTGCAGTCTCTTGGGAATGGAATACCATATAGATTCCGCCACCAGCTTCTTCTGGTTGCACACGAATTGGAATGCTGTTATAACTTCCAGGTTGATAATCATAATAATTAGTAATTATTCCAACAGGGTCAACTCCAAACTGCCATTCGGGAACATCGCGCGAGCTACTTGAATAAACTCTGCCGGAAGAGCCATGTTCATCTACAACAGAATTCTTGTAAACTGGCTGCATTTTTTCGGCAGAAATGCTAAAAACAACAAACAAAACAACTAATAGGGATGTGAATTTTTTCATTTTTCCTCCTTAGATTTTAGCATGTAAAATGCAATTGCTGTGCCAGTAAACAGTCATGAATCAGACTTAAAGACGCGGAAATTCAATGGTAGTAGAAGATTGCAGTTTTATGAATTGCTCATTACAAGCTAAAGCTGAATATTAATAATTTAAATTAGTGTGCGGAACTAAATAAGCAGTATGATGGAAAATGTGGTCATTTAACGTGAAGCAGTGTAAATCTGATTTTTGAAATAGTGATCTTTTCTAAATTACAAATCCAGATTTTTGATTTTAGAATAAAGTGTATTTCTATCTATATTCAATATCCTGGCTGCTTTAGATTTATTGTATCGAACGTCTATCAGGATGCGTTTAATGATTTCTTTTTCCATTTTATTACTAACCTGGGAAGTGATTTCAGATAAGGAAAAACCTTCATCAATAATCATCTGGTAATATTCATCGATATCTGCACTGTTGTCCGTTTTCTGCATGTTAGCCATTTCCAATTCAATAACTTCTTGAGAGATTGTATCACTTTCTTCCAGCAGAACAGCTCTTTTGATAACATGTTTTAGTTCTCGCACATTACCTGGTCAAGAATAGGAAAGCAGTAACTTCATGGCTTCAGAAGAAAAATCTCTAATGTTTTTACACAGATCTTCATTTGCTGATTCTCGGAATTCATTAGCCAATATAGGTATATCATCTTTACGTTCGGAAAGTAGCGGTAAAACCAATTTAAACTCATTTAAACGATGAAATAGATCATCTCTGAACCTGCCGTCTTTAACAGCTTCAATCAGATCCAGATTAGTCGCTACAATTATTCGAACATCAATCTTGATAACACTGGCACTACCAATGCGGTGAATTTTCTTTTCCTGCAACACACGTAATAGTTTGGCTTGAGCAGCAGCAGGTAAATTTGTGATCTCATCTAAAAATAATGTTCCTTCGTTTGCTTCTTCAAATTTTCCCTTTTTATTGCTGTTTGCTCCAGTAAAGGCACCTTTTTCATAACCAAAAAGTTCACTTTCTACCAGTGTCTCGGGGATTGCTCCGCAATCGATAGGAATAAACGGTTTATCACAGCGATTACTTTTTCGGTGGATCATATTGGCAATAACTTCTTTACCTGTGCCACTCTTACCTTGTACGATCACACTCATATCGGTAGGAGAGATTAAATCAACTTGCTTTAATAAACGTTTTATCTGTAAGCTTTCCCCGGTAATTTGAACATTCTCTGTTTTCTCTTTCAGCTTTTTACGTAAACATTCCACTTCCCTGCTCAAACTTCGGGTATTAAGAGCTTTTTCTATTGTAATGGTAAGATCTTCATTTATAAAAGGTTTCGTAACATAATCATATGCACCCAGCTTCATGGCTTGAACTGCTGTTTTTATATCTCCAAAAGCTGTGATCATGATCACCAATGCATCATCATCAAACTCTTTGATCTTTTGCAAAACTTCCATACCATTCATCTGGGGAAGACGAATATCCAGCAACACCAAATCTGGCTTCAATTCTTTAACGAGTTTTAATCCACCTTTTCCATTACCAACGGTTTCAATATCATATCCTTCGTCGGTTAAGATATTTTTAAGAATCAGCTGCATATTTTTATTATCATCGATTACTAAAATCTTTTCCATAAAAAATCCTTCCTCAATATTACGTATTTACTAACTTACACTATATATAAGTTATTGGAAAAGTCAGGATGATCTTGGTTCCTTTTTTTATCTGACTTTCCACATTCATTTTGCCATTGTGATCTGAAATTATCTGGTGGCACAAACTAAGCCCCAATCCTACCCCATCTTCTTTAGTTGAAAAGAAAGGATCGAAAATTTTGGAAATCTGTTCCTGCGGGATACCTTCTCCGCTATCTTCTATTAAAATTGTAAGTTCTTTACGATTGAAGTTTGCTTTGGCCGATACATTCAATTCACCGCCATCCGGCATAGCCTGAATGGAGTTTAAAACCAGGTTTTGGATTGCCTGTTCAAACCACTTTTCATCTAGCATAATGCGAGGTAAATTGCTACTACAATTAATTTCAACTTCAATTTTACTATTGATAATATGGGCATTAACAATATTTAAAACATTATTTAAAACTTTGCATACATCGCTCTTCTTAAGTTTTACTTCGCGAGGATTAGCAAAATCTAACAATCCTTTTATTATTGCATTTGCTTTATCAGATTCTTCCTGTATGATCTCAATAAACTCTTTTACCGATTTCTGTAGATCGTATTTGTTTAAGCATATTTGAGCCGACGAACTAATATTTCCCAAGGGATTCCTGATCTCATGAGCCACACCTGCAGCCAGTTCTCCTACACCTGCCAAACGCTCGGAGCGTATAAGTTGGCCTTCCAAAGCCTTCCGTTCTCTGATCTCTTTTTTTAGCCACTCATTGATCTCGCGAAGATCTTTGGTTCTTTTCTCAACCTGTTTTTCCAGTTCTAAAGTTACTTTTTTATTTAATCGATAGCGATAGTAGATCACAAAAGCTAGAACTATAATAATCGCTGAACCAAAATAAAGTAGCCACATAGCAAGCTTTTGTTTATCGGATTTCAACTTGTAAATCTCATTATCTTTTTGCAGTAACTCAATTTCCTTTTCTCTTTCTTCCAATAAGAGTTGTACTTCGTAAGTTGCCTCCATTCCAGCAATTATTTCCAGCCTTTCCTTGGAGAAGATACTGTCTTTAACACTGGAATACATTTTATAATAATTCAAGGCAGATTCAAACTTTCTCTGAGCGGCTTTTACATTGGAGAGATGCAGGTAGATCTCAATGATGAGATCACGGGTTTCGATCTGAATAGCTAGATCTAGAGCATTATTTAAAAACGCCTCGGCTTTTGTATAATTTTTTAAATTGTAATAAACTGTACCCACATTATTCAAAGTTGCTGAGATACCCTTTTTTCGATCTAGTTCACGGTAATACTTCAGGGCTTTTAATAAATACTCCAAAGCATTTTTATTGTTGTTCATGTTTTGGTATGCAACCCCGATATTATTAGAGGCATTTGCAATTCCATTCAGATCAAAAAGCTTTTCATAGCTTTCTAAAGCTCTGTGATAATATTCTATGGCCATATCATAATTCCGCAGATTGTCGTAAACAATGCCAATATTATTCAATGAATTAGCAATTCTAACTTCATCACCATTTTTTTCTTCCATTTCTAAAGACCTAAGATAATATTCCAATGCCATATCATTATTGCCCAGATCATCGTAGATCATTCCTATATTGCCCAGAATTGTAGAAACACCTATTGTATCTTCTAATTCTTCATGCAAATTTAAAGCCTGGAAATGATATTCAAGAGCTTTGTCGTAGTTGGAGAGATAGCCATAGGTTAAACCGATATTTCCCAGATTGATAGCCTGTCCCAGCAAATTATCGACTTCTTCATTCATTTGCAATGAGAGAAGGAAATTTTCTAGGGCTTTGTTGTAGTCATTTAATTTTTCATACAAACTGCCGATATTATTTAACGTGTGAGCAATACCGTTTTTATCATTAGTTTGCCGCTGCAATTTTAATGCCTGCTGATAATAATTCAATGTTTCATCATAACTATTCAAGCTTTCATGAACTATTGCCATATTATTATAAGCAATTATCAGATTCTCAATATTTCCAATCTTTACTCTTAGTTCCAAAGATTTTTCCATGTATTCAACAGCAGTATCAAAATCATTTAGAAAATAGTAAGCTGCACCTATATTGTTTATAGCCTCTGCTTCACCTCTTTTATATTTCAGTTTACGAGCAAGTTTAAGAGAAATATTTCCATTTTCGATGGATAGTGCCGGATTTTCGTACCAGTAAGCTTTGGAAAGTTTATTTAGGGCATCGACTTTATTTTCATTGGAACTGATTTCAACTACATTAATAAGACTATCGATAATAGAAGTTTGTGCTGATAGAATTGAAACAAAGACAAGTAGTATAAGAAAAGCGTGGGTTTTTCTCATTTTACTCCTAATTTTCTTAAGATTTTCTGCAGGAAGGAATTCTTCCTGTTTAAAAATTCAAAAATCTCCTCCGTCACCTTTGGTGTACGCAAATATCCATAAACATTATGGGGATTATTTTGTCCATTATATTCGTATTGGTTTTCAACAATATTATCTATTGGTTTAATATTTCTGCTGTTTTCTGCATAATCATCTGAAAGGTTATAATTTAGTGCTACTTTATCATCAAGATCAGAGAAATTGAGCCATTTTCTGGTAATATTCTCCGGTGTTATCGGTTTGCTGTTTGATCTTATTTTTTTATTTTGTTCCTGTAGAATTTTCTTTATTATTACCGGCAATCCCAAAGGTGAACCCATTGTGATAAATGTATCAATTTTTTGTTTAGGAATAACCTGGGTAAGTACATCATACGAAATGATCGAGCCCATAGAATGAGCGAGGAGTAGAATCTCATGCTTTGGGAATTTGTTTAGCACAACCGAAAGTCTATGACGAAATGCTTCTCTGGCTTTAAGCTCTTTTCGAGATTTACACTGACCGTGATAATAAGCATCAAGATCAGAAAACATAGTTCGAATAGCAATATCTACAATTTTATCCAGACCACCAAAACCACTTTCCTGCAGGAACAGTTTATCCATACCAGTTTCTATAAGATCTAGTATTTTACGTTTATTTCGTCTATCAGTTTCGTTTGAATCTCTGTAATGGAAAGGTGAATAAGGTCTTTTAAGAAAATACGGATCATCCTGATCTTTAATAGCCGGATCGAGTGGTTTATCGTATTCCAGATCTACCCAATAAACCAGTTCAAAATTGAAGGAAATATCTTTGAGACTATGTATTTCAAATCCTTCTTTGATAGCTCGAATCCACCAACTCTCCAGCAATATTTTCGCCGGTTTATTCTTCAGTCCGTGAATTCCGATGATGGTTTTTTTCATTAATCCCTCCGCCTATCGGCATCTCCAATCAAGTAAAAGGAGGAAATCGTCCCCCTTCGTAAGAGGGAACAAAGGGGGTTTACTAAAGTCAGCCTTAGAGCTAAGTATTTTTTTTCACTTAAATTAATCATTAATCTTACAAAACCCCTCTAATCGGTAAGCTGATCTTCTCCCCTTAGCAAAGGGAGATATTTCATGTCTCAACCACCATCACCTGCACATTCAATTTTTCAGCATAATCAATGGTATATCTTGTGCCTTCACATTTTCCATCCCAAAAGGCAATGAGTTGATTACTATTCTCCACGATCAGTCGATCTCGAGCATGCTTGGCATCTTCCCCATGCTGTTCAAAATCTGGTGGAAATTCTATCAGTTTGATGTTGTGTTCCAAAGCGAATTTTGCAGCTAATGAATCTGTTCCATCTGCTGCTCCGCTAACGATAGTTGTAATTCCAGAAATGCCATATAGAACTGTTTTGAGTCTGGAATAATCGTGAAAATCTTTACTGCCGATAACTGCTAATCTCATACTGTATATGAACTCCCTCTACTTTTCTTTGCATCCTGGATTCACATTTCCATTCAATAAAATTCACTCCTTCACAGTCCAGCATAATTTTGGGAGTTATCCGGTCTTTGTTGCATATTCCAGTAAAATTTGATATATTGTTTTCTAGTCCCTCATATTTTTTCAGTTTATATTTCATCTTCACTCTCGTTTGTATCATATATTGTATTGTCATCACATATTTATATAATCGTTTGGGCGGTAGCATTCTCATCGGCGTGGCTTTTCATGGCTTGATGAATGATTCTACCGGACTAAAAAGAATCTTTAATGCAGATACTTTGGTAATCAATGACTTCGTTGATACAGGACTTTTAGCAATCATTTTTATGGCAGTTGTATTTGTTATTCTTTATAAAGAAGGAGCAATGTTGGGGAAGAAGGAATTATGACAAAACTTCGCAGCAATCTATCAACGATATTCCAATCAATAATTTGTGAATTAGAAAATAAGCGTATTACCCCATCCCTGATCCTTATTAGTTCAATATTTGATATTCTAGGATGGTTATCAAGTAGTGAAGAATTTGCATCCAGTAAATCATTCATACAATGGATTAAAACATATTTATTACCTTACCAAAAATTAGACTGTTCTGCAATTGATTTATACGCAGCACGTTGTGGACTGATTCATACTTTTTCACCACATTCAAAATTATCTGAAGCACACAAGGCGCGGAAAATTTGCTGGGCTTGGGGAAACACATCTCTGCAAGACTTAAAAACCGTAATTCAAAAGACCAAGAAAGAAGATGTATATGTAGCTGTTCATGTGAATGATTTGGTTATTGAAATGGGTAATGCTGTAGACAGATTTTTAGAAGAACTAATTAAAAACCCTGAAAGATTAAAATTAGCTGAAGAAAAGGCAAACAATTTTTTTGAAGATTTTCCAAGTGAAATTATGACAAAATTAGCTGAGACTTAAGAAAGGAATATTCTTAAATTAACTTATAACTTCGCCAAATACTTATTCAAGTTTGCATCCGTTACTTTTTGATGGGCTGATTCGATGAGAGCTTTCGCATCGTTGTTGCCAAGTTTAAGGTAAACTTCTGCCTGCAAGCCCATTTCCAGTTTATCCAATTGCCGTACGAATTTTCCTTCTTCGCTGGTTTCGTACTCAAATTCTTTCCAAAGTCCGATGAGTCTTTTTCCTTCGGGAAGTTGAGTTAGAATTTCTTCTACTGCTTCAAGTTCCATCCTGCTTTTTTCCTCTTCGGTAAAGTTATCCCACGGCGTTAGATCACCAATGATGCATTCACCGGTTTCGTGCAAAAGAGCAATTTCCAGAACTTTTTGTTTATCCAGTTCTGGTGGACAGAGCAGCAGTGCCAGCATGGCAATTCCGAAAGAGTGATCTGCCACAGATTCTGTTTTAACTTCGGGAACTTCGCGCTGCAGCCAACCCTGACGGTAGAGAGCTTTCAATCGTAAAAAGGATTGAAAAACATTAATCACTGCTTCATCGCTGTCTGGTTTCATATCATATTTCCATTTCATAACTAATCCTTCTTTCTCCAGAGCATAACTTGTGAAATAGCATGCTTATAGATCCGTGACGTTTCACGTGTAACATAAGATAGTTCTATTGGTTCATCATTCAATTGGAAGTGTTGTTTTAGAGCTTCTTTTAAGCCTTCCAATGAAGTCAAAGGTTCTCCATCCTTACGAAATCCACCAATTCTATTTTCAGATTTTGTAATGTTGTCTTGCCAATTATATGTGGAAGCAATTATTAAAATAGATTTTTTGTTCATTCTATCATGAATTATTTTAAGGAATTTTTTGGGATCATAAGTAGTTTCCAGCGCATTTTCTACAAGAACCAGATCATATCCCGCGTATTTCGGAACTAGATTGGAAATATCTCCCTGGTAGAATTCTACTTTATTTGCAAATTCAGCCAGACCAAAATCCACTAGTTTCTTTTCATGATAACTAATCAGGTCACCTTCTTCTTTTAAAGTGTAACGCAACAATCCGTTATCCCGCATGGTTACACCAGCTTTTAACTGCCGTGCTGTGAAATCCAATCCTGTAACTTGATCAAATTCTCTAGCGAGCTCGAATGCAGTTCTACCTACTTTACAACCAATACTGAGAACATGATTTTTTGAATTTCCTTGCATAGCTTTCAAAGCAAATTCAGCTAAACTCTTTTGAAAGTTAGGAATATTAAACTTCTCTTCTCCCCAATGCATATCACAAAATGGAGTAACTTCTGTCTCCTCTTCATACAGATCATCTGGCATTTTTACTGGTTCATCGGTTTCGATGTAACGAAAACCGGCATGCTGATAGAAATGCCTGCGAAAAGCATAACGAGCGTATTTTGTAGCTTCATTCCCTGTGGAGATCCAACTGCCACCTTTAAATAGGTTATGACGGTTATCAAATGTCGGAGTAGAGAAATCATCATAGAATGGATGAACTTCGAATCCTGGAAAGCCATGTATCGGCATTTCTGTCCATTGCCACACGTTGCCGATCACATCAAAAAACTCACCAAATTTAAATCTATCTACAGGGCAAGGTGATGCATCGTATTCCAGATTTATATTTCCGGGTGCATTTTCCCATTCCGGTTGATCAAGCAGATTGTGATGATCATAAAAACGATGCCATTCAGCTTCAGTTGACATCCTCAATGTTTTACCAGTTTTATTGCTAAGCCAATTACAAAAAGCTTTTGCTTCCAGATAATTTACTTCTACCGGCCAGTTCCAGGGCATTTCGATAATTCTGGCCATTGTACGGAATTTCCAGTTTTCTCCATCCTTTCTCCAGAATTTAGGATATGCTGCTTGCTGATATTTTTTCCAGCTCCATCCTTCTTCTGTCCAAAATTCTTTTTTGTGGTAGCCGTCATCCTGGATGAATTTATAAAATTCCTGGTTGGAAACTAGAAATTTTGATGCCTTAAATTCTTTTACATTTTCTTCCAGATTTCCATATTCATTATCCCAACCATAGTAAGGATGATCTTTTGGTTTTCCCATTTTCACTTTGCCACCAGGTACAGGCAAAAGTTCATTTTCAGGAGCATTATTACAATCTTCGCAGATACTCCAAAAATCATTTTGTACAACTTCTTCGATTGGAAGCTGACGAAAGAGAACGGATGATGTTTCAACATGGATTCTGGAGTGTTCAATAGCCATAATTATGATCCAGAAGATATCTTCCCAACCGGTCGGTAAGGATAGTGAGAGTTTCTTTATAAGCCGATCTATAGTTTTTCTTACTTCATTTCTGTAAAATTTCACTTCATCAACTGTCGGCCAGTCGTAATGAGCTTCATTTAAGTCGTCCCAGCTCATTTCATCTACTCCAACTGCGAACATTGACTCCAATTTAGGATCAATTCTTTGGTCCAGAATTTTTGCCAGAATAAGTTTGTTGATATAGAAAGCTGCAGTGTGTCCATAGTAAAAAATCAGGGGATGACGAAGAGGATCCGGTCGTAAAAAATATGTCTCATTTCTTTTCAAAATTTCAAAAAGTTTTTCTTCCAGATCGAAAGAATCATGGAAATATTTTAAGATCTCTTCTCGTTTACTTTCAGGATCACCTTCTCGCAAATTTATAGTTTTAGTTACTCGCTGCACAGTTTTATTTCCTCCAAAAATTCACATCTAGAGAAAAGATAATACTACAGATTTAAAATTCAAGAAAAATATTAAATTATATTAAACTAATAATAAATGCTGATAAGTACGGGTGATATACTTTCAATCACGACCTACAATCCAGATGATTAATTTATTTTCGCTAAATGAAGGTGGTTTCATTTCATCTATCCTATATCCTTCATAAATTGCTAATTTAGTTACAGTAAAACCATTATTAGTTATTTCAGTAATGGTATATGGCTGACCAATATAGTTTAATCTGACAATTGGTTCTTTTTCAAAATCTTTCCCGTTGTTTATCGGATTACCTTTCAGATCTTGAAGCTCATTGAAGATGTAAGAAATTTCGTGTTCAAGTTTATTTAATGGTTTTTCAACAATATATCCGTTTTCAGCAGCATTTAGCCTTTCAGATAACAAAATACCAGCTTGATTCGTTATCTTTTTTACTTCTTCATTAAGTTTTGTAGAGTTCTGTATTCTAAGAGAATCCACTACTTTTTTCATATCCTGTTTAATGTCATCATTCAAATCTTTAACAATATTGTATTGAATATTCCATCCGAAGAAAACAAGTACAATTGAAGCCTGAAAAGTCAAAATCAACATCGTTATTAAAGATTGAATTAGTAAGAAACACTTCTGAAGAACCAGGCATCATATTTGTTCCTGTAGTATGTACTGATAAACCGGTCTGATTATCGGTTATGGTAGAATTTATGATAGTGAAATCTAACAATTCACCATCATTAGAAAAACTAATACCATATTCATTCCCAGATATTAGAGAATTTCTTACTTGACTTTCAAATAAAAAAGATCCTACTCCAACCTCATTATCATAAATCTCACAATTTGTAATACTTGAGCAAAGATATATTCCACAACCAATATTTCCATAAACCAGACAATTGTTTACAGCCTGAACTCCTGAAATTCCGTAAATAGTGTTATCTGAAATTATACAATGATTGACAGCAATATTCTGGTCTGCATCAACAAGGCCGCATCTATAATTACTAGATATTCTACAATATTCAATAACAATATTACTGCTTTCAATAAATATTCCACCACTATAGTAATGAGAATAGTTCTTTTGTATCAGGTTGTTGGAAAATTTTAATTTTGAATAATTTTCTACATATAATCCTCCACCAGATCGATCTTCAAAAGTTTCTCCCACTGCTTTGCCAAATTCTAAGATTGAATACATGATTTTCGAAGAATCATTCGTTGTTGATGTGTTTAAAAAACGTATGCCATGCCAACCGCCATCTGGAACTTCTGGAAGATGAAATCCTGTTGTATCTGCAACAGTGAACCTGATCGAATCCTGTTCTGTTCCAATTGCCAGAATTCTACCCTGTACATTAAATTTATAATGTCCTTGAAACTCAATTAAACATCCGGGATTAATGGTGAGAGTTTCTCCACAGGGGATTTTAATTTCACCTTCGATGAGATATGGAGAACCAGCTAAATCCCAGGTTCCAGAAACATTTCCGGCAGGGATTGTGGTTTGAGAATTGAGCATATTAATCCAAAAAAGAAGTAAAATAAAGACAATCCATTTCATAAAGCAGCTCCTTCGTTTCATATCTTCGATGCAGTAAATTATTTAATTCTCAACTCATCCGGTTACAATTTGCCAAAAAAGAAAAAATTTAGTCAAGAGGTTAATATGTTACAAAAAGAAAGGGCTTGCAGTTGCAAACCCTTTTACATTATTAATAGACGCAAGGTATTGCGTCTCTACAGCAGGTCTTTTTTATCGTCTTTCTTCAGTTTTTCGACGATCTTCTTAACGTCTTCGCTGTGATCTTTATCTGCTATTAATATCGCATTGTCACTTTCAACAACCACCAGGTTATTAACACCAATGAGTGAAACAAATTTATCTGTATTTACATAATTATCTTTAGCTTCGATTATTTCGTTCCGGCACTGCATTACATTGCCATTCTCATCTTTCTCGGATACATCATAAAGAGCTTTCCAGCTGCCCACATCGTTCCAGCCATAATCCACTGGAATCACAACTCGTTTTTCAGCCTGTTCCATAATACCAATATCAACCGGTATTCTTGGCATATTTGCATATTCATCGCTGAAGTCTGCCTTTAATCCATTTGTATCCCATTTGGAATTGATTTCAGTAAGAACAGATGACACTTTTGGTAAATAGTCTTGATATGCTTTCAAGATAGTTTCGATCTTCCACATGAACATACCGCTGTTCCAGAAAAATGTTCCTGCTTCCAAAAACTGTTTCGCTGTTTCCAGATCGGGTTTTTCTTTGAACTGTTTCACATTGAACCTTAGATTATCGATTTTCTGTCCTGCTTCAATGTAACCATATCCAGTTGCAGGATAATTTGGTTTGATGCCAAAAGTAACCAGGTTATCCAATTCGGCCGATTCTTCGCCAACTTCCAGGGAAGCCAGAAAATCGTCTTTTAAGGCAATTAAATGATCCGCTGGCAGAACTATCATTTTGTCAGATTTGTTGTATTTACGAGCCAGATATGACGCACTGAGAGCGATACATGGCGCTGTATTCATTCCAAAAGGTTCGATGATGATGTTTTCATCAGGAAGATCGGGAAGATGTTGTTTGGTAAGTTCTACCTGGGATGCTGCTGTTACAATGAAAATATCTTCAATATTTATTTTGGAAAGTAATCTATCAACCGTCATCTGGATCATGGATCGATCGGATAAAATATTTAAGAATTGTTTGGGATTTGATTCTCTACTAAGCGGCCAAAAACGCGTTCCTATTCCACCTGCCATTATTAACGCTATCATTATTTGTTTCCTTGAGTTTTTTTTTATTCGCTTCTCTGGTCGATTATATTTGCATCTTCAGGTAAATCTATTTTGAAAATCTTTTTGGATAATTTCTTGTTTATTATTGCATCTTTAAAAACGTAGATTACGCTATTCCCTGCTTTATCTACAACTCGAAAATCTGTTACCAGAAATTCTTCCAAGCCGACATGGATTTGGCTTCCGTCTGCTGTAGTAAACTTTAATATGAGAAAATTACCTTCATTTAATTTGATCTCTTTAATTGAGTTATTCCAGTATTCTGCAATAAGTTTATCCGGTCGCAGTTCTGCATTGGATCGATCTGAGATAATCGCTTGCCCGGATGCACTATCATAAAGGGTTATTCCAACATCTTCAATAAGTAGAATCTGCCCTTCCGGATCACTGTATTTTAAAAGAAAATTATTGGTGTCGAAATATACCTTTCCATTGGATTTCTTAGTTTTATTCAGCTCTTTCCAGGAATTCTCCTGCAAGAAATCTGCTTCATAAGTTTTAATTTTAGCATATTTTTTCACGACATTATCGTAGATGTTTTCCAATTCCTGGTCTGCCCATAAAAGTGAAATTGAAATGAGCAGAACTATTATTACAAATCTAATCTGGAATGTAGCCATAAATTTTCATATCCTCTTCAGAAGCTAATACTTCTCTTGATTTACTGCCAACATGCGGTCCAACAATTCCAGCCTGTTCCAGCATATCCACCAGTCGTCCAGCTCTAGCATAACCGATTTTGAAATGACGCTGCAGCATGGAAACAGAGGCTTGTCCTGCGGTTACCACACAAACTGCGGCTTCCGGGAAAAGTTCGTCATCATAATCAAATTCTCCCAGCAAGGTTTCTTCTTCATCGATGATCTTGATCTCCTGCTCCGGTTTGGGCTGAACTTTTAAATAATCGATTAAATTATGTATTTCATTAGGAACGATAAAAGCTCCATGAATACGATCGGTTTCTCCTGTTCCCGGCGGCAGGAACAGACTATCTCCCATTCCCAGTAATTTTTCTGCACCATTACTGTCGATAATAACGCGGGAATCGATTTTAGATGAAACTTGGAAGGCAATTCTGGATGGAAAGTTTGCTTTGATAACACCTGTGATAACTTTTATAGAAGGACGCTGCGTAGCCAATATCAGATGAATTCCAATAGCTCTAGCCATTTGTGCCAAGCGCGTAATCGGACGTTCAATATCTCTGCCAACTGTCATCATCAGGTCGGCAAGTTCATCTACAATTATTACAATAAATGGTTTTTTGTGATCTTCAATTGTATCGTCTTGTGCCCTCATTTTTTCAATTTCAACGTTATACGCTTTCAAATCTTTTACTTTGTAACGCTGCAAAAGTTCATAACGCTGATCCATTTCGGCAACAGCCCAATTTAATGCAGAAAGTGCATCTTCGTTATTGGTTACAACTTCCTGAATTAGGTGTGGAATTCCTTGATATCCTGAAAGTTCAATTCTTTTGGGATCGATCATAACCAGACGCACTTCATCGGGAGTTGTACGGAAAAGAAGACTGCAAATTATTGAATTCACACACACGCTTTTTCCAGATCCTGTAGCACCAGCAATCAGCAAATGAGGCATTTTAGCAAGATCTGCCACAACTGGTTTGCCGGAAATATCTTTTCCTAAACCGATAGCAAGCAAACCATCCATTTTTTTCATTTCATCGGAAAGCATAATATCTTTAAGATATATTGTGTCACGGGACACGTTGGGGATTTCAATTCCCACCAGTCCACGTCCTGGAATGGGAGCTTGAATTCGGATACTGGTTGCTTTGATTGCTAAGGCCAGATCATCGGATAATGCGTGAAATTTGCTTACTTTTACACCAGGTGCAGGCTTGATCTCGTATTGCGTGATGATAGGACCGATATTAACATTTATTACTTCTGCATCAACACCGAACTCTGCCAGTTTTTCCATTAAAATTCGGCTAACTCTTTTGATGTTTTTTTCTATCTCTTCCCTATCTCGTTTGGAAGCTTGCACGCTGGATAGAAATTCTTCGATCAGGGGTTTTTCATATACTCTAGTCGGTTCATCCGGAACCTGATCTTTATCCTGTGTAAGTTTACGTTTAATTTTAGGTGGTTTGGGAAGTGGTTGATCATTTTCGTCGTGTGCTGCATGATCAATAATATTAGGATTAAATGGACCTTCTTTAGCTTTCTTTTCCTTTTTCTTCTTCTCTTTTTTGGGCTTGGAAGGCTTTGGTTTCACTTCTTTTGGTTCTCGCTTTTTAAAGAGTTTAACGATTGATATTCCAATAAATCTGAATATATTAAAAACCCATAATGCAATAAATGAAATTGTTTTTAAGATTCCCTTACCAAATGCAGCAAAAAACTTGATTACATTATTTACTTCAAAGATGAATAAAAGGCAAGTAATTACGATAACTGAGCAAATGATGATCGTTCCTACATCATGAAAGATCCTTTGAAAAAATTGAAAAATTGTCCAAGGTACAATTCCGGCATAATTCTGGCTGTTAGGATTGATTACAAATAGATCCAGATTTAGGAAAAATGCAAAAATTAAAAAGAGAATCGTCTTCTGAAAAGGATGCTTTTCCTGTCGGAAAAAGATACTGAGAAAAGACAGCATTGTAGTTCCAAGAAGCAGAGAAATTGAAAAGAATTTACCAAATATCAGGATGAGCCAATAACCAAAAAAAACACCGAAAGGTCCGATAGGATTGCTAACTGGTGGAAAATCTAATTTAATGATCCTGAAAAATGTGAGTCCAGTCTCGTGCAGTATTTTGTAATCGAAAATTAACTGAGTGGTATCCCCCATTACAGCAATTAAAAACAAGATCGAGACTAGAAGTACGATTACTCCTATCACCATTTGCCAAAGCGTGGCTTTCTGTTCTTCAACTTCTTTTTTAACTTCAGTTTTTTTTATATCTTCTTTTGCTTTTGCCATATAATCCTTTTTCTATGAAATTGACGCTATCAAACACTGAAACGTATGTTGAGAATATCTCCATCTTTGACAATATAATTTTTACCTTCCAAGCGGAAGTGTCCTTTCTCTTTGATCGCTTTTTCACTGCCTGTTTCCATCAGATCATCATAAGAAAAACATTCTGCACGAATGAATCCACGAGCAAGATCGGAGTGGATCTTTCCGGCAGATTCTACAGCATTTTGTCCATTGGTAATCGTCCAGGCACGAACCTCATCTTTACCAACTGTAAAGAAGCTGAGATATCCCAGAATCTCGTAAGAAAATTTGGTCAATCTGTCTCGAGCTGATTCAGCAATATTCATATCTTCCATAAATTCTGCGGCTTCTTCAACAGGAAGTTTGCTCAGCTCCATTTCGAAGTTTCCGGCAAATTCTATTGCTTTATATTTTTCTGAAATTTGATTCAATAATTCTTCGTTTGAACCAAAATTATCTTCATCGGAATTGATTATTATGAGAAGTGGCTTCTGGCTGATAAATTGAAATCCGCGTACTGCTTTTTCTTCTTCACTGCTCAACTTAAGATCACGCAATGGTTTGTCGGAATTCAGATGTTCAAGGATCTTAATTACTGCTTTTTCTTCGATCATCAACGCAGCATCTTTGATCCCTCTTTTTTTGCTTAGTTCTATTTTTTCCAATCTGCTTTCTGCAATTATCAAATCGGAAATTATTAATTCCGAATCGATAGAATCTATATCAGAACGCGGATCTATATCCCCAATCACTTCTGTGTGGTTAAAATTGCGAATAACCAGAGCAAGAGCATCTGTAGTTTTTGCCAAAGCAAGTACATTGCCCGGAATCGCATCTTTCCTGTTTCCGCTGCCCGTTAATCCCACAAAATCGATGTATTCAATATTGGCATAAATTGTTTTTTTCGGTTCGTACATATCCGATAGCTTTGTTACTCTTTCATCAATAACATCAACAATTCCTAAATTGGGTTCGGCTTTTGCAGAGGAATATGATGTTACTTCGATATCCTGACCTGTAAGCGCATTAAAGATTGTTGTTTTTCCTGAATTTTGCAGGCCAATAATTCCTATTTTCATTTACTATCCTTATTTGTATTTGTTCTATTTTTACTGGAATATCTGAGTAATGACTCAACTTCTTTGGGTTTAAGAATCCGCCACATTCCAATCGGTAGATTTCCCAGTTTTACGTCCCCAATCTGCAAGCGACGTAGCTGCATTACTTCTGAGCCAACAGCTTTGATCATATATCGGATCTGTCTTTTTCTTCCTTCGAATATCGTCATTTTGAGAACGGATTTATTCTCTGCATTACTATTTACATGAACTATTGCAGGATTTGTCTTTTTGCCGTCTATAACAACTCCCGATCGAAGTTTATCTAAAGCAGATTTATCTAATTTGCCTTTGATCGTTACTTTATAGACTTTCGGTAATTTATTGCGTGGATGAATAATTTTATCGGCAAAATCACCGTCGTTTGTTAACAAAAGAAGCCCATCGCTCATATAGTCCAATCGTCCAATAGAAAAGAGATGTGTTTTGAAATCAGGTAAAATATCGAAAACTGTTTTTCGATCGAAATCATCTTTGGCAGTTACTAAATAATTCACTGGCTTATTCAGCATGAGATAAATCGTTTCCTGCGGCAGCTCCAAAAGTTTATTATCAAATTCAACTTTGTCGGTTTCCTGATTTACTTGAAAAGCAAGATCAGTAACTTTGCTGCCATTAACATGAACTCTTCCAGCCAGAATGAATTCTTCTACTTTACGTCTGGAACCCAGATTACATTTTGCTAAATATTTGTTTATTCTTACCATTCTTCCAAACTCTTAGTTAATATTGTGTTGAATAACTCTTTAATTATCTTATTTTGCGCTTCTTCTTCTGTTTTATATGTAATATTCAGATCAGATGCAGAATATGTTTCCTTAAGGAGTAAAGATTTATTTTGCCAGATGATTTCATTTTTTTGCAGATCAGTAAAAGTAACGCTGAACAGTACCTTTACTTCGTATTCATCCACACTAGATCCTGCATACGATAAGACTTTATCTGAATAATCCAAAATTTCACCTTCCAAAATACAATCGGGAGAAATTGAGACAAGGTTTAATCTGCCGTCGTCTGAGAATGAATCTGAGAGGGAATTAAAAACATTTTCTTCCAAACTGTATTCAGTAGTCTTGTTTTCAAAAGATTTCACTGATATCGTTTTTAGGTGTGGATATCCGCTGGAATATACCGAGTAGGTACAACTCGCTAGAACCATTATAAATATGATTAATATTGCATTTCTCATATCTTTACCAATTTTTGGTTCAGTTTTCTGTCAAGAAAATACTCGTTAAGCTTGACAGAATAAGAGTTCTGGCAACATTAAGCATAGTGAAAATTAAGATAAATATAAGGAGAAGAGATGACTAAAGAATTTCTTACCCTAAGGCAAGCAGCAAATTTTTTGAAAGTTACGGACTCTGTTATTCGGGAAATGATACGATCTAACATTTTTAAAGCAAGCAAGAAAGGAAACACCTATCAAATAGAAAAAGCTGAAGTTGATGAGTGGCTGGCAAACCTTAATGAAAGGGAAGTAGAGCAACTAGCTTTAAAAAAAGCAGTATGTCGTTTTTCTGATTATTTCAAACCAAAATTCGTCTTTTTAGATTTTGATGCAGACAACAAATATGAAGCTATAGCAGAAATGTCGAAAAAAGCTAAGGATCTTAAAATAGTTAAAGATCATCGTTGGCTGTACCAGGTTGTAGTAGCCAGAGAAGAACTTGTTTCTACTGCAATTGGAAAAAGTGTGGCTCTATTACATCCAAGGCATTTTCATCCATCCAAAGTTAAAAAACCTGCTATCGTATTTGGAAGATCAAAAAAAGAAATTGAATTTGATGCACTTGACAACAAGCCAGTGAAATTTTTCTTTTTGCTTCTTTTGCATGATGATGTTCAGCATTTATTTTCGATTTCATATATATCTAAACTTCTGATGAGTAAAGATATTTTAGAGCAATTAGAAAATGCTGAGAACGCAGAAGACGTAGAGTTAGCTTTAACGAAAAATGTATTAAATTAGTCCAGTTTTTACACGGTTTCACGTGAAACACTATTCTGTTTCGTAATATTCACGTATCCAGGATAGTGTTTTTTTATATCTATTTGAAGCATTCCATAGTATATATCCAGAAGCTCCACAATCTTCAATTGCCTTAATTTGCGCTATCATATATTCCTTTTTGTAGTTTACTCTCCAGGAATTAGATTGAATATATGGCACTACTTTACAATGTCCAATTGTATTGTTGACTGTTAGTTTTGTTCCTTTATACATAATAAAATATGGTTCGTTATAAATGTCTTCCCTGTAGCCAAAATCAGATGCAAAATGTGACGAATATATCATTGGATGAACAAAATCTAGATTCTGAGTCATTCGTCTCATGTTCTGACCAGTAGCCATTATATCGGCATTTCTCTGCCAAGCTACAATAGCAAAAACATCTGCTGTAAGTTTCACATCGTATCTGTCACAGATCCGTTTAGCTCGAGCAAGAAAATCTGCTATGATATCAGCCTTATTTCGGAACACATATGTTGAGTCTCTGGCAAAAAGCAAAGAGTCAGTTTGCTGAAAAGTGAAAATAGCCTTACTAATATTCCCCTGGGTCGGAAAGCGAATATAATCCAGTTGGATTTCGTCTACTCCGTTTTGTGAAATTTCTTCAACAAGAGTTAAAAGATAATTTTGAACAATCGGGTTTGAAGAATCTAACCATGACGGTTTTCGTTTTTCACTTTCTTTCCAGGAGGAGCCACTAAAAACATGAGGTCGCAAGAGTGAGTCTCGCTGCGCATTGAACTGATCATGAAACATAACCACACGCGAAACGGCTTTCATATTCATTCCGTGAAGCGTTTTAACGGTCTTCTTAATGTTAACGATCGGTTTTATATTATCACCCGCGAGAGGCAATTTTTGATGCATTCTAAAGAAAACGTCTCCGTTCATGTTTTTTAGATCGAAAATAACTGTATTGATTCCGGCTGAATCTGCTACGTTCAAAATATTTTCAAAATCTCTTGATGCAACTTTGTATGCGGTCAAATATATACCTTTAACAAAATCTACATCAGGGATTCTATCAATCTTGTTTTCTATGTAATCTTGCTCATCCTTTTCTTCTGGAATTTCTTTTTGCAGTTGAGTGTTTTCTGCAGGTTCGTATTTTACACTGTCAACTATTAAAGAAGGTTCAACTTTCATAGAATCCGAATTTATGAAATTATCTTCGTTTTTTTGTGATGTTGAACAACTAATAATTCCAAGACAAAGAAGAATTAAAAATAAATTTCTATTCATAATAAAAAAGGGTGACATGCGTCACTCACAATATCTCTCAAATTTCAATTTAACTATTTCCAAGTTCTAATCTGATAAGTGATTTTTTTAAGGCAAATTCAGCTCTTCTAAAATCTATTTCTCCACCAGAAGTTTTCAATCTTTTTTCAGCTCGTTCTTTAGCAGAGCTTGCACGCTTAAAATCAATTTCAGAACTTTTCTCCACTGTATCACAAACAATAATTACATGATTATCTTCAACTGTAACAAATCCGTCATGAATAGCATACTGCGTTACTTTACTACCTTTATAAAATTGCAGTAACCCCGGCCGAATCTTTGTAATAAAAGCTGTATGATCTTGATCTACACCGAAATCACCATCAATTCCCGGGATAATTATATGATCAAATTCATCCTGAATTTTGTATTGAGTCGGTTCGATTACCTCTACTTTGATTTTTGCCATTATGTTTTATTAAACCCTTTTCTTCTTTCTTCTTACGGGTTTCACCATGGGACCTTGCTTTTTACCGCCGCTAATCATAACTCCCTTGGGTTTATCATCAACTTTTATATCACCATGCATGATTTTCTGAGCTCTTTCTTCGGCCGATTCAATATTTCCTACAAACAGGAACGCTTGCTCCGGCCATTTATCGCAATCACCATCTATAATAGACTTAAAGCCTTCTATTGTCTCTTTAATTGGAACATAAACTCCAGGAGTATTGGTAAATTCCTCTGCCACAAAGAATGGTTGTGAGAAAAATCTTTCCAGTTTTCTGGCGCGATTTACAGTTAATTTATCTTCTTCGGAAAGTTCGTCCATACCTAAAATAGCAATAATATCTTGAAGATCTTTATACTTCTGAATGATTCGTTGCGTTTCTCTTGCAACAAAATAGTGATCATCCCCGATGATTTTCGGATCAAGAATTCGGCTGGTAGAACTAAGCGGATCAACAGCTGGATAAATACCAAGTTCCACGATCCTTCTATCAAGAACAGTTGTAGCATCAAGGTGAGCAAAAGCTGTAGCAGGAGCAGGGTCAGTAAGGTCATCGGCAGGCACATAAATAGCTTGTACTGAGGTAATTGATCCATCTTTTGTAGAAGTAATCCTTTCCTGCAATTCACCCATTTCCGTAGCCAGAGTAGGCTGATATCCCACAGCTGACGGCATCCTGCCCAGAAGCGCAGAAACCTCTGATCCGGCTTGAGTAAATCGGAAAATATTATCGATGAAAAGAAGAACATCTTTCTTGGAAACATCGCGGAAATATTCGGCAATAGTAAGACCGGCTAGACCAACTCTTAGTCGTGCTCCAGGTGGTTCATTCATCTGTCCGAAAACCAGAGCTGTTTTATCGATAACGCCAGATTCTTTCATTTCCAACCAGAGATCGTTTCCTTCACGAGTACGTTCCCCAACTCCAGAAAAAACTGAATATCCGCCATGTTCAATGGCGATGTTCCTGATAAGCTCTTGAATAAGAACTGTTTTACCCACACCAGCTCCACCAAAAAGACCGATCTTTCCACCCTTAGAATAAGGTTCGATCAAGTCTACAACCTTGATCCCGGTTTCCAGAATTTCTTCCTCAGTAGAAAGATTTTCAAAAGCAGGAGCTTGTCTGTGGATGGGATATCTTTCTTCATAAGCTATGTCACCTTGCTCATCAATTGGTTCACCTACAACGTTTATAATCCTGCCCAAAACTGATTCTCCAACCGGAACAGAAATTGGTTCTCCCAGATCGAATACGGTTTTTCCCCGAACGAGTCCATCTGTAGAATCCATTGCTACAGTTCTTACTTTATTTTCTCCAAGATGCATTTGAACTTCCAAGATCAAATCTTGCTGATCTTCCCTTTCGATCTTCAACGCATTATGTATTGCCGGTAGATTTCCCTCTGGAAATTCCACATCGACAGCAGGTCCAATTATTTGTATAACTTTACCTTCTACCATAAGTTCCCTCTTATATTTTTTTCATTTATTTTGTTACTGCTGGATCGCTTCTGCTCCGGAAGCAATCTCGATAATTTCCGTGGTAATAGCCGCCTGACGTGCTCTATTATAAGTAAGAGTAAGCGTGTCGATAAGTTCAGCAGCATTATCTGTAGCAGAATCCATTGCCGTCATTCTGGCACCTTGCTCTGCAGCAGAAGATTCCAGCATTATCCGCCACACATCCACGTTCACATATTTTCTACCCAATTCTTCAATAATCGTGTCTTCATCGGGTTCATATAAATAATCTAATTTCGACATTTCTTCCGAATCTATGGGAATTATCGGAAGCAATTGTTTTATAATAATATTCTGCTGAATAGCAGATTTAAATTCATTATAAAGAACATCAATTTTATTATAATTTTGGCCCAGGAAGAGATCAATTATCTGCTGGGCCACATCTTTTGAAATAGTAAAATTCATTTCATTAAATAAATTCAGATATGGCTTAATGATCTTATCAGAACGCTTTTTTATGTAATCATAGCCTTTTTTCCCAATACAAATAACATCTGCATCGGGATTTTCTCCGATGTATTCCAAAGCTTTTTTGATAATCTGAGAATTGAAAGAACCACACAATCCACGATCTGATGTAACTACAACAAGAGCTGTTTTCCCGGTTTCTTCTGCATCTTCTAAAAGTGGATGCGTATTGCTGCTGTTCTTATATTTCAGGGTGCGAAGCATTTCATTCACATGGTTGGCATAAGGCCTTGCTTTTATGATGCGATCCTGTGCTTTACGCAGGTTGGCAGCAGCTACCATTTTCATAGCATTGGTTATCTGCTTGGTACTCTTTACGCTTTCGATCCTGGTTTTTATTTCTTTTATATTTGCCATCAATTCCTCAAAAGATCAATCGATCTTAGAATTTCTGCATCACCTTATTACAGATATTGTGCATTGCGTCTTTTATTTCATCGTTGATCTTGTCTTTTACCAAGCTATCCATGAATTCTCTATATTCTGAATCTAATGTAGAGAAAAGCTCCTCTTCTACTTTGCCCACATCAATTGCATCTACTTTATCCAGGTAGCCTTCGTTTGCCATGAAGATAATAAAGATCTGCTTGGCAACTGGAAGCGGTTGATATTGACCTTGTTTTAAGATTTCAATAAGCCTTTCACCTCTTTTTAATTGAGCTTGAGTAGCTTTATCTAGATCGGAACCAAACTTGGAAAATGCTTCTAATTCTGCGTACTGAGCAAGATTTAAGCGAAGCTGACCGGTAACGCCTTTCATTGCTTTGATCTGCGCACTACCACCCACACGAGATACCGAAAGTCCAGCGTTGATCGCAGGTCGAATACCAGAGTTGAATAATCGTGACCCAAGATAGATCTGACCGTCTGTAATTGAAATTACATTGGTGGGAATATAAGCAGTAATATCATCTGCCTGAGTTTCTATAATAGGAAGTGCAGTTAGTGAACCGCCACCTAATTCTTTACTAAGTTTAGAAGCTCTTTCCAACAGGCGGGAATGCAGATAGAATACATCACCAGGATAAGCTTCACGTCCCGGAGGTCTTCTAAGCAGAAGGGAAAGTTCACGATATGCTACAGCTTGTTTAGAAAGATCATCATAAATAATTAGAGCATGCTTGCCGTTGTCACGGAAAAATTCACCAATCGTGCAACCGGAAAATGGTGCAAGATATTGTAATGAAGCAGATTCGGAAGCAGAAGCCATAACTATTATTGTGTATTCCATAGCATCGTATGCTTCTAAAGTTTTTACTAGTTTGGCTACTGAAGATTTCTTCTGCCCAATGGCCACATAAATACAGATAACATCCGTACTTTTCTGGTTAATAATTGTATCGATAGCAATGGCAGTTTTCCCTGTTTGCCTGTCACCAATAATAAGCTCGCGCTGACCACGACCGATCGGGATCATGGAATCAATAGCTTTGATACCGGTTTGCAGAGGTTCCTTTACCGGCTGTCTTTGAATAATTCCTAAAGCTTTTCTCTCTACAGGATTAAATTTTTTAGTTTCGATCTCACCTTTTCCATCTATAGGTTGACCCAATGCATTTACAACACGACCCAACATTGCATCGCCAACAGGAACCTGCAGAATGCGTTTGGTTCGTTTGACAATATCACCTTCTTTTATCTTATGTGTTTCACCAAAAAGAATACAACCAACGTTGTCTTCTTCAAGGTTCAAAGCCATGCCTATAACGCCTCCAGGAAATTCTACCATTTCCCCAGCCATTACATTATCCATACCATAAACACGAGCAATGCCATCGCCTACCTGTACAACTTTACCAGTTTCTGCAATATCGATCTCGAACTTAAAATTATTGATCTTATCCCTTAGTATCGAGCTTATTTCATCTGGTTGTATTTTCATACTGACCTCATCTATTTTTTGTTAATATTAGCTAACTTCACCAGGTTATTTTTGATCGAACCATCGATCAAAACCGATTCAGTTGAAGCTACAAATCCACCGATCAAACTCGGATCGATGGAAACATGAAATTCAATTTCTTTATTTAAAATTTTTTTAATATTATCTTCAATATTCTGCATTACAGGTTTTGGATGCTCATGTGCAATTTTTAGTTGCACTTTTACCATGTTATTTCTATCTAAAATGGCATGATCTAAATCCAACAAAACATCTGAAATTATAGAAAATCTATGTTTCTTCACAAGAATATCAAACAGGTTTTTCCATAATTCGGTGTTGGCGAGTTTAGACGTAACTTCATGTGCTAAAGCCATTCTTTTCTTAAGAGGATAAAGCAAAGAATCAATAAATTTAACGTAATCAGGATGCTCAAAAAAAACGTTTTCCAATAGCTGGATATCATTTCTAAAAGATTCAAAATGACTCTTGTCGATGTTCATAAGCACGGCATCAGCATAACGCTGAGCAATTAACTTATTTCTCATCTTTTCACCTTCAGGCAGAAGTGTTTATTCCTCACTACTGCCTCTTTCTTCCAGCATCTTTTTGATTAATTTTTCATCATCTTTTTCATCTAATTTACTACCAATGATTTTTGCCGAAAGATCGGAGACCATCGTTGCCAGTTCACCTTCAATCTCGTGCATAACTTTCTTTTTCTCGTTTTGCAGTTGATCTTCAGTTTCCTTTAGAATCTTCTTTTCCTGATTTTTTGCGCTTTTCACGATATCGGTTGCTTGAGATTCGGCATCACGCTTGGCAGCATTTTTCATCTTGCGAATATCTTCTGCTGATTCTTTGAGTTCATCTTCTTTTTCGACAACAAGCTGCTCTGCTTCCTCGCGAGAAACTTTTGCTTCATCAATATCTTCCGAAATCTTTTGCTGCCGTTCTACTAGGAACTGCTTGATAGGCTTATAAAGAAGTTTATTCAATACAATTAGTAATAAAATAAAATTCAGTATTACTATCACAAAAGCATAATTTATAGTAATCATAAAATCTCCAATTCTGTTTTAGGAAGGCTTTGCTTCCAGCTACAATTCTCTATTAATTAGAAATATCAAAAAGATATTTTTTAGCTAGAGAATATCAACAGAAGAGCAATTACCAGAGAGTAGATACCTGTGGACTCTGATACAGCCTGGCCAACAAGCATTGTTCTGGTGATAAGACTGGCATTTTCTGGAGATCTGGCGATTCCTTCACAAGCTTTGCCTGCTACAAATCCTTCGCCAACTCCCGGGCCCAAAGCACCCATTCCCATACAAAGTCCGGCACCCAATAAAGCAGATGCTTTCACGATACCTTGTGCTAATGTTAATTCCATGGTTCCTCCAATTTATATTTCTAAATTTTTTTATAATGCAAAGATCAACAAAAACGATATTACAAGAGCGTAAATCGCAGTTGATTCTGATACAGCTGCGCCCAAAAACATGGTACGCATAATATTTGATTTCTGATCTGGGAAACGTCCCATCGAATCGTTAGCTTTTCCAGCCACAAATCCAATCCCGATTCCTGGTCCTAAAGTTCCCAATCCTATTGATAGACCTGCACCGAGCAATCCCAGAGATTTTACCAGGATTCTTCCAACAGTAATTCCTTCAGGTTGGTTTGGAACAGAATACATCAGCAGAAATGCAACAACCAAGGCAAAGATGGCTGATGTTTGAGATAGTGCCTGGCCGATAAGCATATTTCCCATGATTGCATTACCGTGCTTTGGCATTCGGGCAATAGCTTTACAGGCTTGCCCACCGGCATAACCAGCTCCCAGAGATGGTCCGATAGATCCTAATCCCATAGCTAGTCCCGCTGCCAGATATGCAGCTGCTTTGTACCAGCCGCCTTCCGGAGCATCAGATCTTCCGTAAATAAGCAGCATAGAAATAACCAAAGCAAAAATACCTGCCGTTTGTGCGGCCGCCTGGCCAATAAGCATTGTGCGGAAAAGCTGATCATTGGCTTTGGGCTGTTTCACGATTCCGTAAGCACCTTCACCGGCAATAATTCCAGAACCAATTCCAGTAGTCACTGCTCCAATTCCCACACAAAGTCCTGCTCCTAAAAACGCTGCAATTTGAATATGTTCAACTGTAATCATAACCAATTACTCCGAAATTTCCACGCCAATATATGTAAGCGCCAGCATTGTGAAAACAAAGGCCTGGATAGTTCCCACAAAGACGCCAAAGAATAAATTTAACCCAACCGGGAATACAACAAAACTAACCAAAGACGAAACCACTAGAATGATGATAGCTCCACCCAAAATATTTCCAAAAAGACGGAAAGAAATAGAAACAATCTTGGATACTTCACCAACAATATCTAAAATAAAAAGTGGATTTTTGTGAGGCAGATATTCTTGAATATGCTTCCAGGCACCTTTAAATTTTACAGCAGAAAAATGTACAACAACAACAACCATCAAGCCCAACCCCAAAGGTACATTCAGGTTTCTGGTAGGTTCCATAAATCCGGGAATCGGGATCATGCCGATCATATTGCAAGCCCAGATGAAAATGAATAATGTAACTATATATGGTGTGTAATAAATCTTATCTTTTCCCAGAGTTTCGCGAACAAAGTCCTCTAACATAGTATAGATCATTTCAAAAATAAGTTGAGATTTAGATGGCCTTCCAGCCAGAAATTTACGAATGAATAAAGCCATAAATAATAAAACAATATCAACTATAAGTAGCATTCTGAGTAATTGGAAAGTGCCAACCGGAGTTTCTCCCATCGATAAAGTTTTGAAGACATTGAAGAGTTTTTGGCTTCCATAAAGATCATGCACTTCTTCATGTTGAGCGTTGTATTCATCAATTTGGAACTCTTCGGTTATCTTTTCCTGCAGATTAAATTCAGATTCTATCTGTCTGAATACAAATTTACCATCATCAAACCCAATTTCCAGTTCCTTTGTGAAGTTGCCTGAAAAGAGAACCAGAGCTACTTCCACTACAAAGAAAATAAGAAATATCTTCATCATCGGGCTTTTCTTTTTCGCCATTCAATCCTCTACTATACCTACTTTTATTTTAGGTTTAGCCTTTAAAAAACTTACTTTTCTTTAAATATTCTGCCAGCTCGTTCAGATAGATAACAACCTGAGCAGCCAGCAATCCCAATCCAAAACTAACAAGATTGGGTTTAACAAAACTTAAAACTAATATTGAATAAATCAGCAGGAAGATCAATCTTAAATATGTTCCCTTCACTGCTTTCAGCTTCGATTTTGATGGTTGTAATTCTAAACTTGCTTTCACGTTAAACGCTAGCCAGTAAAAGTTTATAGCACTCGCAAGCGAGCCAAGAATCCACCCCAAACCTTCTTCAAAAACCAACAGTAAAATCAAAATTGCAGGTATGTTTGTCAAGAGAATAATGGTTATAATTCGTTTTACGTAAGCTTTGTTATTCATAGTGTTTTAGTATACTTAGTCTTTGAAATGTTTTTTTACTAATCTATAAGCTGCCAATATTCCAACAATAACTCCCAGAACTATTCCGACAATGACAAGATCTCCATTTGTATCCAGTTTCTTATCGATGTAAACAAATCCAAAAACAAATAGCAAGATAGAAATGATTACAGAAAAACCAAGTTGAGAGATCAACGTAAAGTTTCTAAAGAGCTCTTTAATTATTGGATTATCGGGTTTTCTCATTCAACTATTCTTAAATTTATTACAGTTAATCTGTACTTAGATCTAGCTCAGAAGTATTTTGTTTAACACTGGGTTTCACAACTCGAGAATACTGTTTACTTTCTCCGGAAGTCATCTGGCTTACGCCGTTGAATATTGCTCCTGTATGGATCTTGATAACTTTAGCGACTATATTTCCACTTAAATTTGCTGTACTGTCAAGCTCCAAACCATCGCTAACGGTAATATTACCGACAACTTTTCCAGAAACCAGGCATTCATCAGCTTTAACATCAGCATTGGCTACCCCTGATACACCGATCGTAACAAAGCCGGTAGATTCCACTTTTCCTTCCATCTCACCATCGATCCGTACGCCGCCATCTACAAAAAGATCACCTTTAATTCTGCTGCCGTTGCCAATTATTGTGGTTAACTCCACTTTACGATTTCTTGCCATAATATTTTCCTTTAATCTTTTAAAATAGTTTCCGGATCGATATTCTCGCCGTTTTTTAATACTTCAAAATGCAGATGGGGGGCAGAGCTGTTACCGGTGCTTCCTACTAAACCAATCGGTTCACCCTTTTTCACAAAGGTTTTCGATTCATAGATAGCTGTTGCTAAATGAGCATACATTGTGGCATATTCATTCAGATGATCAATAAGTATCACCTTGCCGAAATATTCATCCTCATAAACCGACAGGATTTCGCCAGCTGCAGAAGCCAGAACTTCGGTTCCTTCTTCAGCTGCAAAATCCAAAGCAGGATGCTCATTCTTAAACTGCTGGCTAATTGCATATTCTCCATTTATCGGAATTAGATTTGGAATAAAGCGATCTTCTTTTTCGTATTTGGAAAGCTCTTCGACCGTTACATCACCATTGCGTTTATTTTCTTTTAGATAATTATTCAAAACCTTCAGTAGTCGCTCGTCTTCCGAAACAATGGGTTTTGTATTATTGCTTGCCTTTGTAAGCTGATCATTCAAGGTTTGAATGTATTTGGTAGAAACAACCATTTCCTGCAGCAGTTGATCTATTTCTTCTTGTCTTTTTTTAGAGGTTAATGCCATCATTAACAAGGCAACAACTAATAAAACAATTACGGTTGCTGAAACAATTTTGTAGATCATTTTACTAGTTTTTCCACCAGTTTATCCAGGTCTTCTTTATTGGAATATTGGAAGGTTATTTTACCTTTTTTCTGTGTACCGTTAATCTTAACATCTGCTTTATAATAAGCCTTCAGAGAAGACTCCAAAGATTTTAGCTCCTTAGCTAAACGAAGATTAGATTTTGTTTTGGTAACATTACCGGATTCCTTAATCTTTTTCGCTTCCTGCTCTGCTTTACGAACCGAGAAAATATTGCGAACTATCTGATTGGCAAAACCAAGTTGATCTTTTTCGGGAACCTGCAGAATTGTGCGAGCATGGCCGGAAGAAAGCTTTTCATCCAGAACCATATTTTGTATCTCATCCGGTAATTTCAGAAGCCGGATTAAATTGGTTATTGTTGCTCTGTCTTTTCCAACAATATCAGAGATCTGGGCGTGTGTTAATCCAAATTCTTCGTTCAATTGCTGATAGGCTTTTGCCTCTTCGATAGCACTGAGATCTTCCCGTTGCACGTTTTCGATAATGGCAAACTGCAATTGTTCTTTGGGGCTTACACTTCGAATAATAACAGGTACTTTGTCATAGCCAGCCAGTTTGGAAGCTTCCAAGCGTCGTTCACCAGCTATCAATTCATAATTAGTTTCATCCCTTTTGGTTACAATAATCGGTTGTATAATACCGTTTTCTTTTAGGGAATTTACCAGTTCCTGCAGCTTTTCTTTATCCATTCTTTTACGTGGCTGATATCTATTCGGACTGATCAATTCAACTTTTACAGTTGTGATCCCTGTAGTTTTATCAACCGATTCCGGCCCCGAACTGATCAGGGCTTCCAAGCCTTTTCCTAATCGTGTCATCTTGCCATTACTTCCTTTGCCAGTTCCAGATAACTAATTGAGCCCGGCGATTTTATGTCGTAATGAAATATCGATTTCCCAAAGCTGGGTGCTTCGCTTAATTTTACAGATCTGTGGATTATTGTATCAAAAACCTGTTCCTGAAAATATCTCCTTACTTCTTTTGCAACCTGTCGAGATAGATTCAAACGACGATCATAAAGTGTAAGAAGAATACCCATTATATTCAGATCCGGATTTAATCCATTTTTTATAAGACGAATTGTCGTAAGCAATTGACTTACACCTTCCAAGGCATAGTATTCGCATTGAATGGGAATAATAACATCGGTGCAGGCAGTTAAGGCATTCACAGTAAGTAATCCCAATGAAGGCGGACAATCAATAAGTATAAAATCATAATTAGCTTGAACAGATTCTAAAATAGTTTTAAGTTTATACTCGCGAGAATATTCTTTTACGAGTTCAATTTCTGCACCGCTTAGATCCACATTGGAAGTAACCACGTCAAGCTGTTTGAGAATGGGGGAGACTTTTATAACTTCGGCTATTTCTACTTTACCTATAAGAGCTTCGTAAATGTTTGGATTGCTTTTTTCCAACCCAATACCGCTGGATGAATTTCCCTGTGGATCAAAGTCGATCAACAGTGTTTTCTTCTCAAAAATAGCTAGAGCCGAAGCCAGGTTAATGGTAGTAGTGGTTTTTCCCACTCCGCCTTTTTGGTTAACTATCGTTATTATTCTCGCCATTTTTCTCGTTACAGGTTTCTCACCATTTGGTTATTTCCACGATTTTCCGCTCACCTATCTGTGGGTGATTAACATCGTGGATCTGCACATTTCTAAATTGATCTGCATCTTCCAATAATTTGCTTTTGTAAAGCAGGATCTTTCCTTTTTTCTTAAGCAAACTTAACATTTTATTTTTATATTTGGGAAGTATTTTTACCGACCTGCAAACGATCAGATCGAAATAGCCATCCCATTTCTCTTCCATATCTTCCAGCCGTGAAACAATCGTGAAACACTCCTGTACGTCAAGAGATTTGATAATATTTTTTACAGCCAGCATCTTTTTTGTAATAGAATCCAGCAAGTGGACTTCGCAGGTAGGGAAGAGCAGCTTAATCGGAATCCCGGGTAGTCCGCCACCGGAACCAAAATCCAAAAATCTAAGATTAGAAAAATTAAAAAAGGATGCCGGTAAAATAGAATCCAGCATATGCAAAGTCCAATATTCAGCTTCCGGTGTTTTACGAGAAATCAGATTGATCTGGGCATTTGTTTCCCATAACAGATCAAGATAATTTTGAAAGGCAGTCATTAATTCATTTTTCCGCTCGGGAAAGTGTTCAATTATAAATTTTTCAAATACTTTTTTATTCATGCTTTTGCAATCGGAGCAGCAAGTTTTTGTGTCAAGTGGAAATAGGAGATAGAGAATTAGAGTATATAAAATATTTGACAACAACCCACTCAGGTTATATTTGAAACTTGGTAAAAAGATGGATAAAGAAGATAAAATAAAGAAGCTTGAAATAACTGTTTCCGGAAGAGTGCAAGGTATAGGTTTTCGCTACTTCACTCTACAGAAAGCGATTGCTTATGGCATAATGGGTTATGTGAGAAATACCTATGATGGAAAAGTAGAAGTAGTTGCCATTGCAGAAAATACTGCCATGGAAAACTTCGTAATAGAATTACGCAACGGACCTCGGATGTCGGTAGTGGAGAATATGGAGATTGTTGAAATGGCTACTGTTGGCAATTATGAAAATTTCAGGATCAAGCATTAAATGAATTTTAAAAAGACAATTTGTATTCTTCTATTTCTTTCTTTGTCCGCACTACTTGTATCTATGTCCAGTAATCCTAAATATCTTACTTTTTCTGATGATTATCATATTGCAAAAAAGGGAGAGACACTCACTTCCATTGGGCAGGAATATTCCATTTCTGTGGAAAAGTTAAAACTCTTTAATAACTTAAAAAGTGATCGTATTTTTGTGGGACAGAAGATCTATCTTTATCCTCGGGAACAAAAGAAGAGCGAATATGTAACTGTTCGTTCCATTCCCAAAAAAGGTTATCATGTAGTAAAATCGAAAGAGTCAATTTACAGGCTCGCTAAGATGTATGATGTGAGTATTTTTGACCTTTTGGATTATAATGATCTTCACTCCTTAGAACTCGCTCCCGGTATGAAATTATGGTTAAACGGTAGAGGTAAACCTTCACAAACTGAAACAAAAATTACCCAAACAACTAAAACAAAAAAAGAAAAACCTAAAAAATCGATTATTACTAAACTTAAAAAGAAGAATCTTTTTTTACCGGTAAAAGGAAATGTAACTTCTGAATTTGGTATGCGTAATGGAAGACCACACAAGGGCATCGATATTGCCACTTCTACCGGAGAACCTATCCATGCCGCACTGGATGGAAAAGTAGTATTTGCCGGAACTCAACGCGGTTATGGTAACGTTATAATTTTGGAACATGATGATTATGTAATGACGGTTTATGCTCATAACGAAGCGAACCTGGTGAGACTTGGTGATCTTGTAAAAAAGGGGCAACCCATAGCTTCTGTAGGGCAAACGGGAACTGCAACAGGCCCACATCTTCACTTTGAGTATAGGCTAAAAGGCAAGGCAATTAATCCGCGGGATGTATTGCCAAAAATTTGAAAGGCAGGAGTAATTATGCCGAATGTAAAAGAAAAATTCTTGATCGGTGAAGTTGCCAAACAGTTGGGAATTCACGATCAAACCATAAGAATGTATGAGCGCAAAAAACTGATACATCCTGAACGATCGGAACACCAAACCAGACTTTTTACTAAAAATGATGTGACAAAAATCAATATCATTATCACTTTAACGCAGGAGATCGGTTTGAATCTTTCTGGTGTAAAAATTGTTTTTGCACTTGGTAAAAAATTGAAGATGTCCGATGATGAATTGTTGGATTTTATTTATGATCATAAGAATGATTTCCAGGTCTGATTAGACGAGATCACAGGATAAACGAGATAAGGGTGTTGTGTAGAAAATGCCGCAGATTTACACGGATAAACGCTGTTAGGGGTAAGTTTTGTTAAAACATGGTAATTTATCAGGTGAAATTATAAAATGCTTTTATGATGTATACAATGAGCTTGGTAGAGGTTTTTTAGAATCAGTTTATCAAAATGCTATACTAATGCTATTAGATGAGATGCATATTCCTGCTGAAAAGGAAAAAGTGATCGAAGTGTATTTCCATGGAAAATCTGTAGGTAAATTTAGAGCGGATATTGTGGTTGATAATAAAATAATTGTTGAATTCAAAGCTGTGAAAAAAATAATCCCTGAGCATGAAGCTCAATTATTGAATTATCTTAGAGCAACACAGGTTGAAGTTGGATTAATACTGAATTTTGGTGATGAGCCAACTTACTCAAGAAGAGTATACGACAATGAAAGAAAACATAAAATTAATCAGTGAAAATCCGCGCTGATCAGCGGCTAAATCAATGAGGAATAATGGCAGAGAATGTATTTGAAGATAAGGCCCTGCAAAGCTATCTGAACCAGATTGCAAAAATAAACCCTCTTTCCCGGGAAGAGGAAAATAAGTATGCAATCAAAGCCCAGCAAGGTGATAAAAAAGCAATAGAAAAACTTGTAACATCAAATTTAAAATTTGTAGTAAAAATAGCAGCTAAATATCAAAATCGCGGCTTAACTTTGGCAGAATTGATCAGCGAAGGAAATATGGGGCTCATAAAAGCTATAGAAAAATTTGAACCAGAGCAGGAGAATAAACTTATTTCGTATGCTGTGTGGTGGATTCGACAGAAAATCCTCTTTGCCCTGGCAGAAAAAACTTCTGTAATTCGTATGCCTTTGGGAAAAGCCAATATTGCTAATAAGATCAAATTTGCCAAGGACAAGGTTTTTAGTCAAACCGGGCAGCGTGCTTCTATCGAAGAACTTTCCGAGAAAACCGCTCTAGATCAGAAAGCAATACGCAAGATGAATAAACAAACCATCAAAACTCTGTCGTTGGATGATTCAAGCTATACGAATAAACATGAAAAAGCTTCTCTTTCCGATTTTTTGGAAGATAAGGATTCAGTTGATCCCAAAACACTTTATTATCGCGAAAAAGTGCAGGATTCCATCGAAGATTCGATAAGTAAACTCGCTCCCCGAGAAGCTTATATAGTAAAACAGTATTTCGGTTTGGAAGGTGATGACAGCAAGAATTTTGCCCAGATCGGAGAGGAATTGGGATTATCACGAGAACGTGTGCGTCAGATCCAGAAAAAAGCCTTGCAGGAAATCTTGAAAGATACCTATCATGAGATGGAAACTGATATCGATTATCTGATAAGTAACTAAAAAATAGCTGTCATTGCGAATGACCTTTCTATAATATCAATCGAAGCAATCTTGATTATAATATATAGTAGAGATTGCCGCGAAAGAAATTCTCTGTAAGATTACTCGCAAAGACAAGGTTATAAGCCATTTAAACGTTAATAAACTTTCAACTCTTTGTTTTATGCTCTTTGTTATGAGCTGAAATATCCATCACAATTTTTAATGCGATAAATAGCAACAATCCAAATATTGGTGAGTTCAGAGCCATCAACAAAAATCCGCCAATCAGGATAGTAAGATGTAATACCACAATCCTTCCATAAGGTTTTCCCATTAGTGTCTTCAGGTCAGTAGTTTCATATTCTTTCTTTCCAATATAATTCCACAGGAATGAAAAGCCATGACTGAGAAAAAGCGACATTGCCACATAACTTAAATTGTTCATGCTCAATAATTCCAATAATAATTCCGGACCCGGAAAACCAGAAAACTGAATAGTTTTAGAACCAAATAATACAAAAACAAAAATTCCATGAACAACAGTGAATATGCCGTAATGAATTGTAAAGAATGGCACTATAAATATCTTACCAAGCCAATTCGTACCATTTTCCGGTTTACAGCTTAACATTTTTAATACATTATAAAAACCGACTATCACATTTTCCAGCCAAAACAGAAAAATCAATGAGAACACTTTCCAGTCGAGGAAAAGTACTCCATAAACTGGTATGAGGTTAGCTATTATTAACAGAATGGTGGATGGTGATTTTATGTTCAGGTCGAACTTTTTCATACTTCTTTATTTGTCATCATCAAAAAATCTAGTTCTTCAAACATCAAGGCAATCTGTTCTACATGCCTTTGAACAGCAACAATACCTCTACCATCCAAAACATTTTCCTGCATAGCAGCCAACATCATTAGTTCAAAAGCTGTGGATGAGATCCAGGGTACAACTTTGCGATAGCCGCAGATTGCCAAAACTTCGGTTTTAAGCATGAATTTCTTCAAGTTTTTAAGCTCTGTATTTATAGTGCTACAAGAAGCAAAAACGATCACTCTATTTTTACATTTTCCCGCTAAAAGTGTTCCTAAATCCTCAAGATTGTATGATTTATCATTTATCAGTAAACCATTTTCCAACCCATGGAATGCAAGATATAAAATGGGAAAATGATTGTATTGACTGCTCTTCCATTTTTCCAGATAAAATTCCAATTCCTGTTTGGTTGCACAATCGGAATGTAAATATGGGATTTCAGAATTCAATTCCAATAGATCAAGAATTGGTTTAACTGTGGAACGCTTGCGCAGATCATCGAACCATAAACCTTCCAGACAGAATATGCCTTTCTTCATTTCCCCTCATCTTCTGCTGCAGGTTCCTTTGACTTTATGGCTATTTTGTCACCGGGATGATAGATCTTAATTTCAAAATCTTCTCCCCCTTTTTTGTAGCAATAATAACAACTGCCTTTCCCGCAGACAGTTCCTTCAGTTTCATCTTCAATTTCTAGCCAGATACCGTCGTCTAATCCCAAGCCAAATTTTGCTTTGCTTTTTTTCAACTTTTTCTGCAATTCAAAAAATCTATTTTGCTGGCTGAAGTGCGGTTTTAAAATGATCTTCTTCAGCATTCCCATGCGAACTGTAATGATAGCCCCAGCAGAAAGTCCTCCATAAGGAATACCTGACTTATATTTTTTCTGGATGATCGGAGTAAGTTCGCTTTCGGCATAAGCTCGAATGTAGCGGAATGTATGCCCACCACCTACGAAAATTCCGGTTGCACTTTTCAATTTCTTTATCATCTCCGGTTCAAACTCATAATCTTCATCAGGATAAATTGGGAAAAAATCAATTGGACCGGATTTCTGAAAAACTTCTTTGTATTGTAGATAATATTTTTCCCAATCTTTGCCACCCTGCATCAAAAAAACGATTTTGGCTTTTTTACCACCCGCTGCTTCCACGAACCTAGCTGTATAATCTTTAAAATTGTCGGTAAAATCACTAATTAAAAATAGTTTTCTGCTCATATTGATTTCCTTCAAAAATTATTAATCATATTTGAAACTAAGAATGTGGATTTTGGTGTCAAGAAAAAGGGTGAGGTAAGACAACCTTGAAAGGATTTTGAAACATACAAATAATCCTTTCAAGGTTCTGAACTACATTATGCTTCTATTCGTAAAAAATCTTCGTCTGAGCATATTATATCTTCTTTCATAGTTTTTTTCCAGGCATCGCTGTAATGAAGATTATAATAGCCGATCGATTTCTTTTTGGGCAAGGATGCTATCATACCAATTGCTGCCACAAAAGTATAATAGATCAATTTATTTGCAAATTCTTTAGGTATAACATATGTTTCTTTGCTCTTATTAAAGTAAATTTTCTTAAAATCTTTTACCCTAAAAGTTTGAGCTACACCAACTTCATAAGCTGTTTGCTGAATATCATTCTTGGGATTCTTTAAAATGAATTTGGGTTTCAGCATTATTTTTATCAATTCTTTTTCTGTATTTACAGTTAAGCTAACTGCTGTTGGTGTCATCATCCCCAATAGTTTTTCTTCTTCACCATTTTCATTTATAAATTCTTTATTTTTTATAAGAGAAAACTCTTTGAGATCGTAATCTCGATTTTCCTCAAAATAATAAAGCCACAACTCTCTTCGAGTAAAACTGGGATATTCATATTCTGTATTTGATCCTTTTTTGCCACTCATTAAAACTCCTTTGTCTGTTTAGGATTAACAATAATTTTCTTACTTGCTTTCTTGCCGTAAATTTCATCTTCGATTTTCTTAAGGAAGTTATCTTTGTCAGTGAATTTCAGTTCGATAATGATGTTTAATGCATTTGCGACATCCGCAATTGTTTTTAATGTTGGATTTGTGTTTTTTGCCAACAACTTACTCACAGCCGGAGCAGAAACTTTGAGCTTGCCTGCCAGCCAGGATTTGCTCAATTTCTTAATTTTCAAATGATCATTAACAATTTCTAGAAAATTGTCACTTATCATATTGAATGCGCTCTGCTTTTCGGCTTGATCACCCTCGTTCGAATATTCCGGAATAAATATAAATTTCATGTGTCGATAAAATTCAGAAGCTAAGGTAAATCAACTTAAATATTTATTAATTAACCTGTAGGTTTATATTTTCTGTTTTAATTATATTTCAAAATGAATGAATTTGTAACTTCACCGCCACAGATTTCTCTTACTCGTCCTGCAAAGATTTTCATTTGTTTTTGCAAAAGTTCGTCATCATAATCTTCTGGTGCAAAAATAATGAGGATTGCATTCTTTGTGTTCACATCCACAGCAGTTCGGATGGAATCAGTGATGGGTGAACCAAAAGGACATTGAGTGTCAGCAATCAGGTAGCGGTTGTGCAAGCTCACTTCACGGTTATTATGGCCGAAATAGCTTTCGTCTTCAAGTCCTAACCGAGCTGTTATATCGCCTTCGGTTTTGTCGGAATCATATGCGCAGATTGGTAATAAAAAATCCAGTGAACACCAGTTCCCGAGATCGACCAACGTATTGATTGAAAAGTAATCTTTGCCTTTTAACGCTCTGCGTAAAAGTGCTTCCGAAGAAGGACGATGTTTGGTTGGATCCATGCCGATTGAACGAAATAGAGATCGGGCATTTATCACTCCATCAACTTCTCCGATGTTTTTATCTTTGAATTTTTCTGAGTATTCTTTTGCACAAACTAGTAATTTATTGTAAGCTGTTTTTTGTGTTGTTATCAAGACATTATGTATTTCTATAACACCCAGCTTCATGGGTGTGTCTGGTTCAATTTTCCACATTGTACATTTACTCTTTTTTGAAACTGGGTTTTGGATAATTGTTGGTTCCCAAGGAGGGCTTTGGGAACCAGAAAGACAACTTTTTTACATATATCTTAATCCTGAAAATCTAGTTTCAATCCTTCCCATCCTGATTCAGACTTTGCTCGGACAAGAGTGTCCAAGTTACTCTATTATACTTTCTCATCTTTCAGATCACGATCTACCAATTTTCCGTTAAAATTGATCTTCACATCGCCAGAAATCTTCACATTTTTACCAAAATATGTATCAGCTTTTATCTCCAGACTTGCGCAATCAATTAGTGAAGGAATACCTTCTTTGAAGTGATCATGAAGCTGATCTATAGTTTTGTAATATTTATCTTCTAAGCTAATTTTTGGCGGTTTTTCACGTCCATTTAAAACTAACCGATAATCATCCGTAAGTTTGTATGCGTCACTCCAGATTCCCAGCAGATCGGTAGTTTTCTTTACGGGTGCAAACCTGTCTCGGTTCACCAGAATGGCTTCAGAGCCTTTGAACACACTGATAGCAGCACCCATGGCACTTTCTACCTGGAAGACCTTGGTTCCGTCCACTTCTTTACCGTTCAAGATTAGCTGCAAAGGCAGCATATAATTTGTTTCAAATAACTTTTGCTTTAATACTTTCAAATTCACCCAGAGATTGTTTGTATTGAAATAGCTGTAACGCTTTATATCCTGAAAAAGTTCTACTTCATCATCGGGACATTGAGCTGTTTCACGTAAAATAAGTTGTCCACTCTTACTTTGAGCCAGATGGCCACCTTTTTTATCTACTTCAGTTCGCTTGCAAACTTCCATCATAAAAGGAATTTTGTGCTCTGCGAAATAGCTCAGAATCTTCTCATCCACCACAGCTCCCAGGTTATCAGAATTGGAAAGGAAGGCATATTCATAATCCAATTCCAGTAATCTATTTAGTACACCTGAACTGGCTAAAGCACTGTAAATTTCTCCATGTCCGGGTGGATTCCAGTTTTTGTTATCATCTTTATTTTGCAACGGAGATAGATCGTCTTGTATAATTTTAGGAAATTTACTTTGCAGAAAATCAAGAGATAAATAAGGAAGAGGCAGTTCTGAGTATTTTTCCAGATATTTTAAAGAATCATCTCTGGTGTTGAAACTGTGCATCAGTAATAGAGGAATTGCCTTTTCACTTTCAGCTCGAAGATGTAGTATTTGCCGTGAAATAATATCCAGGAAATTCATTTCACCTTTTACTTTGAGCAACGTTTTGGCTTTTTTCAAGCCCATACTGGTTCCTAAGCCACCGTTCAGTTTGATGACAACCAGTTTTTCCAGTGGACTTATTGGTTCAGTTGAAAGAGTATTATAATCAGCTATTTTGTCAGCATCTGGAGGTGAAATTTCCTGTTCTGTAAGTTTGCCCGTTATGCCTTCTAAAATTTGGTAATAATAAGTAGAAAAATTTTGAATCGTCAAATCGTTTAAACCTGCTTTTCGCATGATTTCTATAAATTGCGGAAGATAACTTTTCATAAATAAATCCTTGAATGTTAAATATTTATTTTTTGCTTGATTGAGATTTTTTTGTCTTTGTTGGCTTTCCTGCTTTGGTTCACGATGAGTTCGCCCAGAAGTCCAATCGAGAAAAACTGCAATCCAATAATAATGAGTAAAGTGGCCAGATAAAGCAAAGGTCTATTAGAAAGTGGATAACCAAAACCAAGTTTCATAACTGTAAGATAGAGAGCTATAATAAATCCTGTTAAGCTAAAACCAGTACCGATCCGTCCAAAAAGATATAATGGACTGTGAGTAAATCCGGTTACCAGCTTTACGGTAAGTAGATCGAGAAAGCTTCGGAAAAATCGTTCTGCTCCATATTTGGATCTGCCGAATTCTCTTTTGCGATGATTGACTGGAATCTCTGCAACTTTAAAGCCTTTGGCATGCGCTAAAGCTGGGATATATCGGTGCATTTCGCCATATACATCAAGTTCATCTACCACCTCTTTGCGATAAGCTTTGAATCCGCAATTGTAATCGTGAAGCTTTAGTTTAAAAGAATTTGACATTACAGAATTTGCCAACTTGGAAGGCCATGTTTTGCTTATCGGATCTTTACGTTTTCGTTTCCAACCTGTAACCAGGTCATATCCTTCTTCCAGTTTCTTTAAAAAGTTTGGTATTTCTTTAGGATCATCCTGCAGATCGGCATCCATGGTAAAGATCACATCGCCATCAGCAACGTCGAAACCACTTTGCAAGCCAGCTGCTTTGCCAAAATTCTTACGGAATTGAATGATCTTTACATTAGTATCTTTCGAGGCTAAAGCCTGCATTTTCTCAAAGCTGCCATCACTGCTTCCGTCATCCACAAAAACTATTTCGTATTGATGATCATTTATATTTTCAAGGATTTCTTTATAGAGTTGATCTAAACTTTCAGCTTCATTAAATGCTGGTATTACAAAAGATAATTTCATTTTAACCTCTAATTAGACAGAATAACAGAATTTACATAATCCAAATTTTACGCTCAGTGCTCTTTGCGTCTTTGTGTTTAAATAACATAACTCACCAGCGTCATTACAATTCCTGATGCTATTGGTACCTTGATATTATCATCTATCCACGTCGGTAAGGATTCTGCAATTGAGGCAGCAGATGCTCCTGAAAATGCTATGATCGGATCAATGTACAACAGAGCAAAAACGAACGTTCCCACAAAACAGGCAATACTTCCTTCCATTGTTTTGTTACTTCCAAACAGTTTTCTCTTTCCAAACCTTAAACCAACCAGAGCTGCAAGAGTATCTCCTATCGCTAAAAATGCAATAGCTAAAAAAGCAATTTCTGGAGAAAAAGCAGCGATACAGATTGTTACCGAGATCAACATGTAGGTAGCGCTAGTGAAGTCGTGATACTCTCGTTTGCGCATCATCAAGCCGAAAACATCAAAAAATATTCTTTTAAAAGTAGGATGTTTCAGCTTCAAAATATCTACAATCAGGGCAATGATCAGAAGCGTGATTAGTACAAAAAGTGTAATTATCTTATCGTAATCTACCAAATAGCGGTAGGCTAAAGGAAGCAATATCAAACTAAAATGAATTGCTTTTCTGAAGATTTCACCTTTGTGCTCATTTATCATTTCAATTTGATCTTGCTAACAACGAATGCTTTTGCAACATCCATCATCAGTTTGGGATCTCCTTTCACGGCTTCAGTAAATAGGGCTTTCAAGCTGAATTTATCAGCCGGAACTTTTTGGCAGAAATCTACGATTCCATTAAATTTTTCATCAGTTAACTTCATAAATTTTTCTTTCATTTTGAAGATAACCTTTTGCGTATCACCCAGAGTTTTATCCCATTCTTTGGAATATTTTTTCAGAAATTTTGCATCAAATCTTTTTTGTTTAACTGCTTCAGCAGCCACTTTACCAGCACTTCTGGCAGCGATCATGGCTTGCACAACTCCACCACCGGTTATAGGATTCACCTGATGTGCAGCATCACCTACAATCATGATATTATCTTTCACTAATTCTTTTAACGCTGCTGCTGTAGGTACACCACCATAAACAGTATAAGTAATCGTTGCATCCGGAAAGCGTTTCTGCATAAATTCATCTAAAAATTCTTTAGGACCTTTTTCATGGGCCAGATGTCCGGCAATTCCAATTCCCACGTTGGCTGTATGATCTGATTTTGGAAAGATCCAGACATAACCACCGGGAGAAACTTCTTTGCCAAAATAGAATTCACATGTATCCTTTTCTACATCTACTCCGGCAATCGTGTATTGCACACAAGTATCAAGATCTTCCAACCTTAAGTTAGTATCAATTCCGGCCCAGCGGCCCACGCGAGATTCTATACCATCTGCACCAATAACAATATCGCAATTTACAATTTTGATCTCTCCAAGATATTTGTATTTTACACCAACTATCTTCTCATTTTCCCATACCAGATCCAAAGCATCTGCTTTTGTTATTAGGAGAGCTCCTTTTTCAGCAGCTAATTCGCATAATGCTGTATCAAATATCCTGCGTTCCAACACATAACCTGTACCATTGTTTCGCATTATTGCAGTTTCGCCATTGGGAGAGTGTAATTTTGCAATATTAATGTAGGAAGCTATCCATCTCTCGTCAATATCAATAAACGGTGCAATTCCATTGTGAGATACACCCTCGGCACAACGAACCGGAATTCCTGGTTCGCGGTCTCGTTCCAGCATAAGAACAGAAGCTCCATTTTCGGCAGCAAACCTGGCAGCTACGCTACCAGCTGGGCCTGCTCCAATAATCACTACATCATATCTATCTTTTATTTTCATTTGTCCTCCGTTATCGCTTTAATAGGACAAACTTTTAAGCAATTTAAACAGTTGATACATTTTATGTTATCAATATCAACTTTGAACTCACTAACGATGATAGCATCGACCGGACATACAGAAACGCATGTTCCACACACATCGCATAATTCTCGATTAATTTTCATTTTTCACCTCAAATTTATAACATATAATTAATATTTCTATGATCCACCAAATTAAGCGAAGATCCTTTATGAGAAACAATAAGGTTGTATATTTTACCAGATTCTAATTTATTTTCAGCTTTCTTTAGTTTTATTTTATTAGCATCCCGTTCAGGATGATAGTTCTTTAATAAAAATTTTGGATTGCTATTCCCCTGGCCAAATGGTTGAAGCAGATAGTAATCTGTTTGCAGATAGTCATCTAATTTATCCAATTCGTCAATAGAGAAAACAGCATCAACACTGATCTTCCTGCTGAACTCTATCTCATGCTTTCGCTTATCTACAAATACAGAAAACTTCTTCTGGAAGTTTTCAATTTCACTTGGTAATATTGTAAAACCAGCTGCTTTTTTATGACCGCCAAATTGAATAAGATGTTCCCGGCAATAGGTAAAAGCTTCTATAAGATTAAAACCTTCCATACATCTACATTCACCCGAAAAGACACTACCGCGTTCTTTTAAAATGACTACTGGAATCATGAATTTTTTAGTTAAAAAAGATGCCGAATAACCCATCAAATTGATTTCGATTTCATTATCAGAATCTGTTAAAAACAACCAATTCAAAGCCGGTCTGGTTATGGTTGACTTTAAATAACTGCTTAATTTTTTCAGTTTATATTCATGGTCTCTTTGTTCGGCTATTAATTTGTTGATGATCACTTCTTTTTCTTTGCGGGAAACCAGCATATAAGAAAGTGCCAGATTTTCACCCTTTGGCAAACGGCCATTAGAAAGGATTTTAGTAATGTATTTTAAAATACTCATTCTTTTTTCGAAGTTTAGCGGAGCAACAAAATAAGGCTTCATAGTGTCGATTGCTGTGTCATCAAAAATAAACCATTTTCCCAAAACATCTTTTATGATAATGCGATTTGCACCTAACAGTGGAACTTTATCAGCAAGTGTTCCCACTGCAGTCCAGAACAGGTAATTGTGATCAATTTCGCAATTGAGATCAAGAGCTACCTGCTGAACCAGAAAATAAGTTACAGCCACACCTGCCAGCATTTTAAATGGATAATCACAATCAGCCTGTTTAGGGTTTACCACAGCAAAGGCTTCTGGTACTTTTTCCTGCACCAGATGATGATCTGTGATTATCACATCAATCCCAGCATCCATGATTTTCTTTGTCTGTTCAAATTCGGAAATTCCGCCATCAACTGTAATTATCAGATCGAATTTTTCTTCGATCAATTTATTCACAAAATTATCTTTCATACCATGGCTTTCTATTAGTCGATTAGGAATGTAATAAAAATGATTTTGTGAGCCGATCTTTTCTAAAAAATCAAACAAAATATAAGCAGAAGTAACACCGTCAACGTCATCATGACCGAAGATCATTATCTTTTCTTTGCGTTGAACTGCTTCAATGATCCGACCGGAAGCGAGTTTGATATCCTTGAATAAAGAAATATCGGGAAGATCTTGTGGAGACGCATTTATGAATGAATCTGAGAAGTTTCTATTCTGTTTGATCTGATCTAGAATAGAACCATTTTTGTATTCTGAATAACTCCACTTCAAAGGCATAAAACAACCTTTAACTTGTTTGGATCATTATTTTATAAGACCTTTATCTGCTTTTGGAATCTCGCGGTGTTCTATTTTTTTAGGTCTTTTCTTAAAAATATCAAAACCAGTAATACCGAAAGTGAACATCAGAGATCGATCACTCAAATTATTATCATCGATATTACCACGGTTTAGGTACTGCACTGCCAGCTCGATCTTTTTATTTGCAGATTTTAGCGGAATTGAGGTACCGAATGTAAGAGCCTGCTCCGAGATTTTGGCATTATTGGCTTCAAATGGTAATTCTCTAATGTATCCACCCAGGCGAATTGGAATTCTTTCATACCATTTTCCGTATCCGCTAAGTGGATCGTAAGCAAATCCTAAGCCTGCTTTTAGAACATTTTTATCGTAGAGATCGGTATCTTCCCACATATCGTAATGAACATCTAAAGAAGTTTTGTATCTTTCCAGAAATCTATAAGTGAATGCTCCGGAAATTGATGGTGCAACTTCAAACAGATAGTCATCACTATGATCCATTGAATTGCTCCAGGGCTCATGATCGAATTTATACTCAATATCTCCTTTCAGTTTTACATGATTGGAGTATGTTAATCCCATTGATAGTTGATTGATTTTTTTGCTGAGACCAATGGAAAATCCCGGATTTTTAAACGTTTTTTCAATTTCGTATTTAGTGTCTGTAAGGTTGGAATCATCAAAATCACTCTTCCAATATCGAATACGATGCCCTAGATAATATCTCACGCCAACACCAATATTTACAATCGGATTTTTATAAGCATAAATTCCTTCTGCTTTAAAAAGTGACGAACTTAACCGGTTGGTTTCGGTAAAAGTATAAAGGCCATCATCTGTTACGCCAACACGCTCATTTTCCAAGTCACCGGATGCTATCGAATTAAAGCTGAAAGCTAAGCGATGATTAAGAACAGGAACTGCAATTTGGAAATAAGGAAGCTGCATACCATCATCGCGGAAAGAATTTCCATTTGCATCTTCATACCACATAAATCCCATGGAAACAGCTGTTGAAAAAAGCACTTTATCGGTGGAAGTAGTTACTGAAGGATTGGAAAAATTTGGGTTGATCCGAAATAAGTCTGCTGCTCCGGTATCACCCATTCCCATGCCGTAAACATCGTTTCCGTAATACTGCAAAGGCATGCCTTTAAACGAAAAAATCGAGTTACTAAATAACGCTGTTGATATTATCAGCAAGCTGATCAATAGCTTGTATTTCATTAAATCTCCTATCAAAAATATTCAACTCCGGCTAAAGCAGAGTACTTTCCTTTTTAGCTTTAACCAAAAAATAGCTGTTCTTTTGTTTGTCAATGTGAAGTTGGAAAGGAATTCAAAATGGTTGGAAAGAATTTTTGATTCTTAATTATAATGATTTCATTTTTCATCAATCTCAAACCTACCTAAAATCCTGCAATATAAAATTTTTCCTTGCCATAATTAAAGTAGATTTATTTTTAGCTATCATGGTGGAAAATGTGATCAAATCTAATTCTATCGTAGTTTTGCAAAAAGATTTAAGGAGATGTTATGGCATCAACGTCCGACATCAGGAACGGCATGATCATAAGGTTCAAAAACGAGCTTTGCGAAATTGTGGAATTTCAGCATGTGAAGCCCGGTAAAGGTGGAGCCTTTGTTCGTACCAAGCTTAAAAAAATCAAAACAGGTAAAGTTATAGAAAACACCTTTCGCACCAGTGAAAAGCTGGAAGAAGTGAGGGTGGAAAAACATAAAAAAGAATATTTATATTTCGATGGTTCATTTTACGTATTTATGGATACAACAAGCTATGAACAAATGAATGTACCAGCAGAAACTATTGGTGATTACGACAAAATGCTGGTAGAAAATATGGAAGTTGCCATGAAATTAGATCCCGATGGTGAGATCATGGGAATTGAGCTTCCTACTACTGTAGAACAGGAAATCACTGAATGTGAACCAAATGTGAAAGGTAATTCTGCTTCTGTAAGCGGCAAGAAAGCTGTTACAGATCGAGGATTAGCCATTACTGTCCCATTCTTTATTAAAATGGGAGATATAATCAAGATTGACACCAGAACTGGTGAATATATTGAAAGAGTTTAAAAATTAGTTGTAAAACATAGGAGAATCAAGATGCCAAAAGCTAGAACATTCGCAGCTAAACTTGCTCACGAAATTAGTACTGAAGGAAAAGTGATCTGCCCAAATTGCAATCAGGAAGTTAAAAGAGTTAAGCTCATTAGAGCTAACAAATCCAAAGCAGATTCCTGGACTCCCAAGTATGATATGGTAAGCATGTGTAAGTGCAACGAAAAAGACATCATGTCTGGAAAAGTATAAATTACTTTCGAAGACATGTCTGGAAAGATATAAGTAAAAATATTCGTTCCGTGTGACTATTCCAAATGCCCTTTTATCACTGATAGAAGGGTTTTTGGTTAACTCTAGTATCTATATTAGAGAGAAATTTGAGCAAAAATCCGGCCAGTGAAAATACAAGTGTTGAGCCGGACAAATAAAACCAAAAGGAAGAGATTATGTTTAGAGTTATCCTGATAACTATCCTTTTGTCAATTTCGACTTTCACAATATTTTCCATGCCGCCTGCTCCCGGACAGAGCACAAATTATGAACCTTTACCGGTTTATCCGTCCGATATTTTCCCGAAAACAGATGGCAGCCGAAATCGTGAACTGCCGCAAAACATTCTAGCATTAATGGTAGAATTTGAAGACGTTACTTTCGATTTGGAACCGGATTTCCCCGATTCTCTAGCTCACGACAAAGCTTATTTTGAACGACTTTTCTTTCATGTAGCTGCCTATTGGAACGATGCTTCTCATGGTCAATACGCTCTAACCGAAGATAACTACACAGTTTGGGACAACGTTTTTACTGTTCCTGAAACAATGGGCTACTATGGTGAAGATGATAGTGAAGGTCATCAGCAAATTGAACTTATCTGTGAATTTGTACAGGATCTATTAACTATGGCTGATGCTGAAATTGATTTCAGCCAGTATGATGCTTTTGTAATTATTCATGCTGGTGCAGGGCAGGAAACAGATGTAGATCAGGCTGATGAGATTTTCACAACCTTTCTCAGCCGTAGATCACTGCAGGCTGGTATTGATCCTGAAAACGATGACTATCCCGGTATTGAAGCTGATGGAATTTTATTAAAAGAATTCGTAATCATCCCCGAAACTGAAAATCAACCTGGAATTGAACCTGGCGATACGATTTATGGATTGCAAGGAGTTTTAGCACATAATTTCGGACATCAACTTGGTCTTCCTACTTTATTTGATAATGATCATGATAATGGCAGATCCTATGGTATTGGTGGATTTGGAGTTATGGGTACCGGCGTATGGATCGCCAATAGTATTGTCCCTCCATTACCTTGCGCCTGGTCTCGATACTACCTTGGTTGGGAAGACGATAACATAGTTGAACTTAATGTGTCTGCTGAAAATCTAGAAATAACCTTCCCCACTGCAGACGATGATCTAACGCCAAAATTGTATAAATTAAATATTACGGAAAATGAATATTTCCTCATCGAAAACCGTCAGCAAAACCCTGATGGTAGTATACAGATATGGAGTGAACTTGATAGTCTGGGAAATGTTATTGCCCTAGATCCTGCCGCTTCCTTCACATTTCCTTTAGTTGCAGATCAAAAATATTATCCATACCCCAATGAAGATAAGCCTAAATTTGATTACATGATAAATAGTTTTGCCGGAAGTGAATGGGATTTTTATTTACCGGGATTAGGAGGATATACAAACGGTGTATTCGATGGATCGGGTATTTTAATCTGGCATATTGATGAAAGTGTGATCAATGCTAATTTCGATCCTGAATTTGAGCACAACACTGTGAATGCTTATTCACCGCACAAAGGAGTAGATTTGGAAGAGGCAAGTGGGATTCAATATCTTGATTCCAACTTCTACGGTTATGATAGTTTTTTTGGATCTGGAAACGACAGCTATAGAGCTGATAATAATGATTATTTTGGAAAAAGAGTATATCAGGATCTTTTCCGAGCACCTACTGCCGAAAGTTATTATGGTGGCATTCCATTGGAAGTTAAAAATATTGGTGAATCTGGTACGACCATGTTTTTTACGGTTGAATATGAATGGGCTTTGAATGCATCTTATATTGGTCAAAATACTTATCCTGCAGCTATTATCAACTATTATGATAATAGTGAGAATAATTTAATGTTCTATCCTATGCCTGATGGACATTTTTACTTATGGGAAGGTAACGAGATAGTCGAAACATTTCCGCGCAATATTGGTGTAATACCACAAATATACGCTTATGATTCTGAAACAAAGAGTGTAATCATTCCTTGTGAAACAGATGATGAAAATTACTGTCGACTTTACACAATCAATGAAATTGAGGAAACGTATCCAATATTTATTGATAAACGCTGGGCTGCTTCTCCTGTAATAAATACAGACACAGTAAACCAAAATAGGGCAATATTGCCTTTTGTAAATTTAATTACTGAACTTGGAATCATAATAACTTTAGATTCCGATTATAATATTTTATGCGAGAAGGAATCAGATTATAAAATTTCTTCAAATCTGATGCTTAAGGAAAATATAATCTATTTTCTTGATGAAGATTGGGAACTAATTACAATGAGTTTAGCTGATTTAAATGAAGTTCCTATTCAACTGTCAATCATCGGTGATAAACCTGAAATCTGGTCTGCTTTGCTGGCAGATATAGATGCTGATGGTGAAGATGATATTGTTATTACAGCTGCCGATTCTCTCTTACATGTGTTTCACCATGATGGATCATATATGAAAGGTTTTCCAGTCGAAATACCCTTACAGGCAATATCGCTTCCTTCCATAGATGATATAGATGGAAACGGTTATCCTGATATCTTGATCGGTGGAGAAAACACTTTTGCTATCATCCACAAAAATGGTGAAATTTGGGCTCCATCGACACAGCTTTCTAATCCCGACTCAACATATAATGCTGCTGGTATAATTGCTGTAGATCTTGATGAAGACGGTCAAAAAGAAATAATGGGAAACATGAGTCGCAACCGGCTTTGTGTGTGGCGAAACGATAATGATAATGATTGGGTTTTGGATCACAATTTTCCTGTTTCGCTGGGTGAACGAAGCTTGAATTATCCAATATTAGGTACATATCATAATGAGTTTGCAGATGCTTATATTGCGGCAAATAACGGAGTCGTTTTTCGTGATTCTCTGGGAATATCTATAGCTTCAGTTTCTGGCTGGATCCACGAATATGGAAACCTGCAGCGAACGGCATCATGGCAATTTACCGAACCGCAAGGACCTACAACAAGCAGCAAGGTTTTCGATAAAGACGAAACCTATTTCTATCCCAATCCCCTCAGTACGATCTTCAATAAAGCTATAGATAATGGCCACGAAGTAGCGGATCAAACCATTATTCTGCGCATAATGACGCAGCAAAACGTAGATGTTGATATAAAAATATTTGACATAGCAGCCAACAAAATCTATGCAAACACTGTTTATTGTGAGAATGGATTTGCCAGTAAGGTTTACATTGATGCAAGCAAATTGTCGTCAGGCGTTTACTTTGCTGTTCTAAAGGCAAAAGAGAAGGTATTGAAGCTTAAATTTGCGATAGAAAAATAGAGCTTTTTCTTTCGATTCAATAGCTAAAAGGAGTAAATAAAATGAATAAAATAATATATATACTAATAATAGTTGTGTTAGCTGCTATTCTGCAGGCAGAAACAAGTGGTGAATACGGCTTTCAAATGTTAAAAATCAGCTCTGGCGCAGATGGTTCAGCACAAGGTGGAGTTGGTGGTTATAGTTCAAGTGATGCTTTTGCTTATTTTCAAAATCCAACAGCAGGTCTATTTTATCGTGGCCGCAAAATTTCTATTGCTCAAAACTATTGGATCTTCGATACAAAAATCAACAGTGGCTCTTATTCGTACTCAAATGGCAAGAGTTCTTTTGGGGCTGGTTATCGTTATCTTGATTATGGTACAATCGAAAGACGCCCCGAAAATGGGGATCTGACCGGAGAATATCACCCAATGGACATGGTTCTCTCGTTCAATTTTGGTTTTCGCATTACTCCAGATCATTATGCCGGCATTAATTTACATGCTCTCTATGAACAGATCGATACTTCTTCCGCATTGGGTGCAGCTTTCGATTTGGGATATACTTTTCTTACTCCTATCCAAAATCTAAAGATCAATGCTGCAGTTAAGAATCTTGGCAAAACTTCTGCGATGGATAAGGAAGTAATAGAGTTGCCAATAAGCAGTGAACTGGGAATAGTATATAGAAGTGATTTAAATTTTGCTGTTTTTTCTTATGAAATGAAAGCGATAAAACATATTGATGATGATGAATTAAGAGCAATTTTTGGCGTAAAAACCGACATAACAGAAAAACTTAATTTGAAACTTGGTTATAAATATAATTATGATGTAGAAGGCTTTACTACTGGATTTGGTGTAAACTTAAAGAAAATTGCAGTCGATTATGCCTATGTGCTGTTCGATGCAGAATCTGAAATCGATAACGTTCACGTGATCGGACTCACCTACAAATTTGAATAAGATGTTTAAATGAAACTGAAGTGCGTTTAATAATTTATTAGCGCAGTCATGTAAGAAAAATCATAATGGGATGGAAAAATGAAATTTGTTTGGAGCATGATGCTTTTATCATTGTTTCCGTTATACCTGCAGGGAATCGATTTTGTTCCCAATCAGGTGATCTTCAAAACAAATGCACCTACAGAAATTACGCGTGGAAAAACTGGTCTGGACAGCTTTGACAGCTTCCTGACAGAAAATAATATTAATACAATTAAACCTGTTCTGGAGAAATCTCAGAACAGGTTTTTTGTTGCAACTTTTCAGCAGGATATAAACTGGAATGAAATAAATAATCTGCAATTCAACGGAATCGAATATGTGCAGCCAAATTACATTAATGAAATGCATCTTATACCTAATGATGAACTATTTCCAGATCAACAGACAAATTTAGAGAACTGTGAAATTCCTGAGGCCTGGAATTTATCTACCGGAAATGAGCAGATCCTGGTTGCAATTATTGATTCAGGACTGCATTTTGATCATCCTGATCTGCAAAACAATATTTATATTAATGAAAATGAAATTCCTGATGATGGCATAGACAACGACAGTAACGGCTATATAGATGACTGGCGGGGTTGGGATTTTGCCGATGCTCCCGAACTTAGCACAATTGGATTGGGGGATTTTATTGATCAGGATAATGACCCGACAGATGAATTAAATCACGGCACTCATATCGCTGGAATCATTGGAGCAGATACAAACAATGATACGGGTATAAGTGGCATTTGCTGGAATACGCAGATGTTGATCATCCGAAGCGGTTTCTCTACTAATATAGCTGGAACCGGTTACTTGCAGGATGACGATGCTGCCGCAGGAATTATTTATGCTGCCGATATGGGAGCAAATGTAATAAACGTAAGCTGGGGAGACACAAATTACTCTCAGATCATTGCTGACGCTTGTAATTATGCTTATCAAATGGGTTCAATTATTATTGCTTCTGCAGGAAATGAAGGTGCAACACCGGAACATATAATTACTTATCCTGCAAGACTTTCTACAACTATTGCGGTTGGAGCTACTACAAATACCAATGACTTGGCATCTTTTTCCAGTTGGGGAGAGCAGATCGATCTTGTAGCACCCGGCAACATTATCCTCAGCACATATTCTCCGGATGAATTGTACAAGAATATGTCCGGTACGTCAATGGCAGCTCCATTTGTTGTTGGGGCAGTTGCTTTGATCTTATCTAATGAACCGGAAATGAGCTTTGAAGATATTAGAGGAAGACTTATCTCATCTACAACAGATTTGGGCAGTATTGGTTTTGATTTTGTTTTTGGAAATGGTTTATTAAATGTTTATAATCTGTTGGTAGGCCAAACCTATCCACAAATAGTTATAGATACGCCCTATGATTATCAGGGATTGAACAACAGTTTTGATATTATTGGAACTGTTACATCCAACAATTTCTGGCGCTATTCTGTTAAATATACTACAGAAGAATTGCCCGGCGGCAACTGGTTCGATGTTGATCCTGATATTCATTTTTATACAAATCCGGTAATTAACGACGTAATTGCCCGTTTTGATTTCAATGAAAATTTTGCTGAAGGATTATATACAATAAAAGTAGAATTAAGTAATCCCAATCAACAAGAAAATTATCGTTACTATCGAACCGTATATATAGACCAAACTCCTGCTGAATTTTACACGGAATATGCTGCATCCATGAAGCGATATGCAGGTGATCTAAATGAATATTATCTGCAGGCAGTTTTTAATGATGATGTGTACATTGAATCGTACGATCCTGAAAATCCTCTCTACTATCCTTCTGTAGTTGCCGACTCTATTCAAATTATTAAAGTTGCCGCTGAAAATTGTGAAACCGGTACAAATATTATCGATATTACAGCTACAAATCTATCGAATCTGGAAACGATAGTAGAAAACGCTTTTGAGCTGGAAATTGAAATCTCATCAATTTCTGAATACGGCTTAACTTCAGAAATATTTGGAGGTGAGGTCGTTTCTGTGAGAAAAACGTATGATTTTGATGGAAATGGAATTAATGAATTTTTAAATTTGAATACAGCTGAAAATGAGTGGATTTTAACAATAATGGAGCCCACTCCATCTGGAATAGTAACAAAACACACAATTCCTGCAACCTCCTTTTGGCCGCACGATATAGGAAACACTAACGATAGTGGAATGGAAATAATTGGCATATCCGGTGATAATGTAAATCTATTTGAAACCGTAAATAGCAATTATCCTGATCAATTTTTTATTTTAGCAGATGATACGTATGGAGCCAGTTTTATCGATTATGATGGAGATGGATATGACGAGGTAGCATTAGTTAAAAATGATTCAATTAATGGAGCAAATAATAGAGTACTGGCTCTCTGGAATAGAGTTGGAGATTCTTTTTCTGAAGAATATGTTATTTTAAATAATTCTCCTACTTCGGAATGGAATGTTTTTACGAACAAAGTTGTATGCGGATTGTTGGATAATGACACTTCTCCTGATATTGTAACTTCCGATAAAGACGGTGACATCATGATCTTTGAACAGCAGGGAAATGCTTTTATTCAAACCTGGGCATCGAGGTTACCTGTTCCCAATGCCTATTACCTGGCAGAGGGAGATTTTACAGGAGATGGATATACCGAGTTCTGTGTTGGTGGATACGCCATTAATTACAGTGATCCAAACAAAACTTTTTCTTATTTTGCATTTTTTAAAAATACTGGCGAAGATAACCAATATGGTCAAATCGGCTATGTAAGTTTTTCGCAGGTTGATTCAAAAAATTCCATCTCCAGCATAGATATTGATGGAAATGGAGATATGGAGCTTTATATTTCTGCTCCTCCAAATGCTTACGTTGTTGATTTTCAAAATGGAGAATTTGTACCAATTTGGAAAGGAAGTTCATCCAATACATCTCAACATGTTATTGCAGCTTCTTCTAAAACAGCTACTGACGATGCATACATAATTACAAATGTTCAAGATGGTGCTGAGAAAAAGGGTGCTATTTTCAGAAATGATGTTGCTTTTAGCGGACCTCCAACCCCTGAATATTTCACAGCAAATCCATTAAGTGAAAATTCAGCACAACTGGACTGGCATGCAGAAGAAAGACCGCATTTCAATGTATTTCGAAAAATTAATGGAATTATTGAAACAATTGCCACAGAAATTAATGAATCTGAATATCTTGATGAAACTCTAACACTTGGAGACACGGTTTATTATAGAGTTACTGCTGTTGATGCGATTTTCACACCAGAAGAAAGCCTGCCTACTTCCTGGCGTCAGGTTATTCCTAATGCTGCACCTCAGGTTACAGATATCAAGATGATCTCAACCTATCAGGTTCAGATCGATTTTGACAACAAACTGCACAATAGTGCTGCCAATCGTGCTTATTTTAGACTGGAACCGCAAGTTGGTATTCTTTCGAATGTTAATCTGATCCATGAAAATATGACAACTATTCTTAGTTTTTCGCAGCAATTAGAACCGATTGATGAGTATTCTATAACATTTTCTGATGATCTTGTCGGTGTAACAGGAGTGCCTGTAGTTAGTGGTACTTATGTATTTAATTACGAAGCAGACACTATTTCTCCCCGAATTTTAAATGCTCAATGTGAAGGAAACAATATTGTTAACGTTATATTTTCGGAATCTATTCTGACAGATTCAGCAGAAGATATACAAAATTATTCACTGGGATTACCGGCAGCCGATCAGGAAAATGAGATTGATGAGATAGATTATTTCGATGCTGATTCCAGTTATGTTCGTATTACATTTAAGGCTGATCTGGTACATACAAACCAGAGTTATTTCCTGCAGATATTGAATGTGGAAGATCTGGCTGGTAACATGATCACCGGCAGCGGTAATAAATGTCATTTCAACTTGACAGGTAACTCGGGTCCCAGAAATTTAAATCAGTTAAAAGTTTATCCGAATCCGCTTAACATGAGTGAAAGCGAATTTGGAGTAATTAATTTTATAAATCTGCCACTCAACACAAGAGGAACGTTGAGTATTTTTGATTTGAGTGGAGAATTGATCTTTGAAAAAGAATTCGGCCCCTTTGTGAGCTCGATCGAACACGTGAATTGGGATTGTAGAAATCTTGCTGGAAAGCGAATTTCATCTGGAATGTACTATTACATAATTTCGATGGGCAATGATCTGAAACAAGGCAAATTAGTTATCATTAACTAAAGTTCGAAAGACATAAGATAACTGAATTTGAAATGGGGCATATAAAGGAGACAGAACAATGATATCATTAGACTGGAAAGAAAGACTAAAAAAAGACACTGTAGATTTCTTTGAAAGAAAACTGCCTGCCGGGGAATATGATATCGATATTATTTATAATGCTTATCCACAGCGGATAGATAATAACATCCCGCATGCAGTAATAACGCTTGTTGGCAAAACAATTGCCTCAAAATTGAGTAAAAAACCAGAAGACTACATGCCCTTTTATGAATATTTATTAAATAAGAAAGGCGAAAATGGCAGAATGATCTTTGCCTACATTATGGCACGTGTAGTTAAGAAAAAGCCAGATATTTTCATTCCTTATTTAGAAGGTTTTTTAACTAAAACTACCGATCAAAAATCGTGCAATCTTATCATAGATAAAGCAATATTTCCAATATTGAAAAAGGAACCTTTGGAGCATCTGGATATTATTACGAACTGGGTGAAAACTGATAATCCTATATTAATGAGCAGTTTGCAGAAGATGCTGGCTAAGCTTATTGCATTCGATCCTTCTCTCATTAAACCGATTTTCAGCAAGCTGGAAACGTCCTGGTTATACGCCACTCATAATATGATCAAATTGAATGCTAATTTCTTAAAAGCAATTTATAAGATCGATCCTGAATTTTATAATTCTGTATTTGAAAATTATAAACATACCCGTAATCCAGTTTTTGCCGATATGCTCTGTAGTGCGATCTGCTGCTATAATGATGTGATCCAGGAAATTTGTGACCATTGGGCTATGAGCGGAAACATTAAATTGAAAAAGATCGGTATTCACGGTCAGAAAATACTTAAAAAGAAAAAGAAATAAGGTACAAAATGGCTAACTACATAATGAACGAAGGTGATTAATGGCGAACTATATAACAAAAGAAGGCATGCAGCATTTGCGTATAAAAATGAACGTTCTTATTGCAGAAAGACCTGCAATTATAAAGCAGGTTGTAACTGCTCGTGAAATGGGTGACCTCAGTGAAAACGCCGAATATCATGCAGCTCGAGAAAGACAACGTCATCTGGAGAACGAATACAATCGCATAAAAAACCGATTGGATAAACTACAGGTTATTGATGCCACAAATATTCCCAAAGATGCAGTACGGTTTGGTGCAAAAATTACAGTGAAAGAGATTTCCAACGGCAATATTCTCAAATTGCATCTGGTGGGAATAGATGAAGTTTATGAAACTGAAGATGAATACAAAAGAAAATCCATTGCCTCACCGATGGGAAAACCGATGATCGGGAAAAAACCCGGTGCTCATTTCATCGTAGAAGCACCAATTGGAAATCGTGAATTTGAGATAATTGAGATAAAATAAATTCTATACATTTCGATAAATATTAAGGAGAAATAGATGAGTAAAACTGAAGAACTTGCAAAAAAATTAACCTATTCGAGAAAGAACTTCTGGCAGGAAGCTTCTAAGAAAGAACAAAAAGCTGCCTTCAATTTTTCTGAAGGTTATAAAACCTTCTTGGATATTTGTAAAACTGAACGTGAAACTATAGATTTTTACGCTGATGTACTAAAACAAAAAGACTTTGAAAATATCGATTGCGCTCCAAAAAACAAAAAAGTTTTTCGTCTTTCCAAATCTAAAAACGCAGCTATAGCCTTCATTGGTAAAAAACCTATCAGCGAAGGTGTTAACCTTATCGTATCACATGTAGATGCACCACGAGTAGACCTTAAACAAAATCCATTATATGAAGACGGAAGTACAAAACTTGGAATAATGAAAACCCATTATTATGGTGGAGTAAAGAAATATCAATGGATGTCAACTCCGCTGGCTTTGCATGGAATAATAGTTAAAAATGATGGTGAATTAGTAAAAGTATCTATTGGTGAAGATGCCAAAGATCCAGTTTTTGTAATGCCGGATCTATTACCTCATTTAGCACGAAAAGAACAATATTCCAAGAAAATTGGAGAAGCAGTTGATGCTTCCAAAATGAATTTGATCTTCAACTCAATTCCTTATCCTGAAGATAAAGAAGCCAAAGAAGCTGTGAAGCTGAATGCCCTGATTCTATTGAATGAAAAATATGGCATCGTAGAAAGTGATTTTTTAAGTGCAGAACTGGAACTTGTACCTGCCGGTAAAGCTCGTGATGCAGGACTGGATAGAAGTCTGGTAATGGGTTATGGTCAGGACGACAGAGTTTGTGCTTACACTTCTGCTGAGGCTATTTTTGATGCAAACGCAGATCTGGAAAAAACTGCTATTGTGTATCTGGCAGATAAAGAAGAGATTGGCAGCGACGGCAATACAGGTGCAAAATCGATCTTCATAATCGATTTTATTGCAGACCTATTAAAGTACAATGGTGAGAATGGCGATAGTTCTACACTTCGTAAAGCTCTCATTAAAAGTCAGATACTTTCAGCTGATGTTAATGCTGGTATCAATCCTAACTTTCCAAATGTTCATGAAAAAGAAAATGCAGTTCACCTGGGATTCGGTGTAAGTGTTACTAAATTTACCGGTAGCGGTGGGAAAGGTGGTTCCAACGACGCCAATGCTGAATTCAATGCCAAGATCATTCGCATTTATAACGATAAAAAAGTAAACTGGCAGATCGGAGCTTTGGGCAAAGTAGATGAAGGTGGCGGCGGAACGATCGCTAAATTCATGGCAGAACATGGAGCAGAAGTTATCGATTGTGGACCTGGTGTTTTGGGAATGCACTCTCTTTATGAATTAACCAGCAAAGCTGATATCTATTCCTGCTACAAAGCTTACAAAGCATTCTTTGAAAACGCATAAATCGAGGAAAAAGTGAAAAAAATTATTTTTGCTGTAATAGCTGTAATTGTGCTAGCCGGATGTGCAGGCAACAAACTTGATAAACTGATGCCGGTTGAAAAAAAGATGCAGATCGCTGATGACTATTTCGAAAGAGAAAAATATCATAAGGCTATTCCCTTTTACACCGATGTTGCATTTGAACGAAATTCTTCTTACACAACAGAAGCACAAATGAAGCTGGCAGATTGTTATTTCAACCAGAATAAATTCATCGAAGCCAGATTTGAATATGAAGAATTGATCCGTCTTTTTCACGATGCCGAAGATATTAACCTGGCCTATTTTAAGATCGGCGTGTGTTATTGGGAAGATTCTCTAAATCCTCATTACACGCAAGATGAAACTGATAATGCAATCCGTGCTTTCGAAACCTTTATCGAAAAATTTCCTTTTGATGAGAAGAAATCTGAAGCAATCGAATACATTCAAAAATGCCATTATAAGCTTTTGGAAAAGAAACTGAATAATGGTTATGCTTACTTCAAGATGTACGATTATAGTGCTGCTCTCATGTATTTAGATGAGATCACAGAACTCGGTAACATCAATGATGTAGATCGAGAAGCTCTCTTCTATTCTGCCCGAATCTATATAGTTCGTCAGGATAAAGAAAACGCTACAAATATGATTGATAAATTAAATTCACGATATCCTGAAAGTAAAGAATCAATAAAAATCAACAAGTTAGCAAAAAAACTTAAATAGTGAAAATAGGACTTTTGGGTGGGTCCTTTGATCCGCTTCATAATGGACATCTCGCTTTAGCTGAAACAGCTCTGAAAGCTCTTGAATTAGATAAGATTCTATTTCTTCCATCTGGAAATCATCCTCTAAAAAAACACAAAACTGTCTTATCTGCTAATCAGCGTTTTAACCTTGTAGAAAAAGCAATTGTAAATTTTCCACAATTTGAAGCTTCTCGACTTGATATGAGCGACGATCGTCCCAGCTATTCAGCAGAACTTATCAAGCGTGTTAGAGAAATATTCCCAGATGCTGAACTATATTTCATTACAGGTGATGACATCGTACAGGAGCTTCCTAAATGGCACAATTGGCAATGGCTGCTTAAAAATGTACAATTTGTAGTAGCTCAACGACCCGATACAAATCGTAGTAATTTTGATAAACTTAATTATCTGGAACATTTCTTTTTTATAAAAATGCCGCCGCATGATATTTCTTCGACTGAAATCAGAAAAAGAATCAAGGCAAAGCAAGACATTTCAGATCTAGCTCCAAGTTGTATAAAATCTGATTTAATTACTTTATATTCATAAGGTAAAAATTAAAAAAGGGGAAAGCATGAAACAATTACTAATTTTACTTGTTTTTGCAGGATTGATCATTTCCTGCCAGCCAGCACCAATAGTAGAAGTACAAACACCTGATCTAACAATCTATGAGCATGAACAAACTAAAGAGATCGTGCAGTTGGTATATGATGCTGTAAATTTTATTGGAAAAGATGGAGATAAAGCTTTTCCAGAATTTAGAGCTAAAGACAGCAAGTGGTATTATGGCGATACTTACGTATTCGTGTGGGGAATGAATGGCATGCGTTATGTTTATCCGCGAGATGTTTCCGGCGAAGGCAAAAACATGCTGGATCTGAAGGATATCAACGAAAAGCCAATAGGACAGATGTTTGTGAAAGCAGCCCAAAATGGAGAAGGATGGGTTTTCTATGAATGGACTCTTCCCGATGGTGATAAACCGGAATGGAAATCCACTTTCATTAAAAAAGCTGTTGCCCCCAATGGAACTGAATACCTGGTGGGAACTGGAAAATACAACATGCCGATGGAAAAAGTGTTTGTAGAAAGCGCCGTGAATGAAGCTGTAGAAGTTTTACTGAACGAAGGCAAAGAAGCAGCTTTTGCTCGATTTAATGATAAAACTGATAAATTCATATTTTTGAATTCTTACATCTTCATAAAAACTATGGAAGGTGTGGAAGTTTTAAATCCATTTTCACCCCAACTAATTGGTAAGAATATCATCGATAAGCAGGACTCCAACGGGAAATATTTTGTGAAGGAAGAACTGAAAATTCTGCAAACCCAGGAAAGCTGCTGGATGGACTATATGTGGCCTAAACCTGGATCTGAAGAAGCTTCACCTAAAATATCTTATGTAAAAAAGGCAGAAGTGGAACGTGAAACATTGGTTGTGGGAGCAGGATACTATTTGAAGTAATTCTTTAGATATTTATTTAAAGCACCTGTTTCATTTCGGAATGGGTGCTTTTTGTTTATTGCAACATTCATTTCAATAATCTTGACGCATAACGCCATCTAATAAAATTCGCACCTTATGAGTATATTCTACAATAAGATAAGTTCGGTAATCGAAAGATCAGATTTCATCCAGAATTTTGATAATTTAATCAAAACTCAAACAGCCGGCACTTTGGTTCACAACCTGAACCGTTCATCTAAATCATTGTTGCTTGCTCGTGCCTTTCAGATAACCGGTAAGAATATAATCTTTGTAACTGCTGATGATAAAGTCGCAGAAGATTATCTGGAAGATCTCGATCTCCTGGTGGGTCAGGATTCAGCATATTTCCTGCCGGATTATGAAGTGCTGCCGTACGAGCAGCGTTCACCTCACTATCTTATTCGTGCTCAGCGCATTGAAACTCTAACTGCAGCTGTATCTCATAAACCAGCAGTTTTCACTGTTTCAATTCGATCTTTTCTACGTAAAATTGCTGCAAAAAATATTTTCTCTAAGAACATAATTAATGTAAAAAAAGGTGAAGATATTAATCCTGATGTACTCATTTCTGATCTGGTGGGAATGGGCTATGAAAACCAGTTTCAAGTTAGTAAAGTTGGTGAACTTGCTCGTCGTGGCGGTATTATCGATGTATTCAGCCCCAGTTCGCATAAACCAGTTAGAATCGAGTTTTTTGGTGATGAAGTGGAATCTATCCGAGTGTTTTCGGTTAGTTCACAACGTTCTACCGGTGAAGAATTAGATTCGATTACACTGATTCCTTCCCGCGAGTTTTCCCTGCATGATATTGAAACTTCAGAACAGCTCTGGGAGCGCATCCATAAAAATGGATTTTACGAAGGAATTGAACTTGATGCATCATTATTACTCTCTTCTGTAGAAACATTTACCGATTATTTTGATTCTGAAAATTGCCTGATTTTTTGGGATGAATATCAATTTTTCTCTTCTTATTTGAGTGAAATATTGGAAGAGACGACCGACCTCTTCCAAAAAATTACCAATAAATACAAGAACCGAATTATCCCAAAACCCGGAGATATTTTCGAAGATGATAAGTTTATTTCGAAAATCTTATCCAGCAGATCAACTTTCTTTCTATCAGCTTCTTTTCAGGAATTTAAAGGGATTTCTCACAAACTGGAAGCTCCGGTAACATCGCAAACCAATATGCAGGGAACGTTGGAATTGCTTGAGCAGGAAATCTCAGCTAAATTGCAGGATGGTTATCGTATCTTTTTGCAGAGTGATAACAAAAGCCAGAGTAAACGAATGGCAGATTTGTTACCGCATTTCGAAGATCAGGTCGATTTTTCTATTGGTGTTTTACAAAATGGTTTGAACTTATCCGATTGCAAACTGGCAATTTACACTGATCATGAGATTTTTAGTCGTTACAAACGTAAAAGAAGGCAAACCAGATTTTCCAAAGAAGAAGCACTGGTTGATTATGAATCTTTAAAGGCTGGAGATTATGTTGTTCATATCGATCATGGAATTGGAATTTATGCAGGTTTGAAGAAACTTTCGGTAGATGGAAATACAATTGAATGCTTAACTTTGCGCTATGCCGGAAATGATGTGGTTTATGTCCCTACTTTTCAACTTACAATGGTATCTAAATTTGTTTCGGAAGAAGGGATTGCTCCTGCAATTCACAAACTCGGCAGTAAAAAATGGGAAAATGCAAAAAGCCGGGCCAGAAAGCAAATTGAGCTGGTTGCAGAAGATCTGATTAAGCTCTATGCAGAGCGTTCATTGCGAAAAGGAATTGCTTTCGATGCTGATAATACCTGGCAACAGGAAATGGAAGATTCATTCATTTATGAAGATACCCCTGATCAAGCTTCTGCCGTAAAAGATATAAAAGCAGATATGGAAAATGATACACCAATGGAGAGACTTCTGTGCGGAGATGTTGGTTTTGGTAAAACTGAAGTTGCCATTCGAGCTGCCTTTAAAGCTGTGATGAGCGGCTGGCAGGTTGCAGTTCTGGTTCCTACAACCCTACTGGCAGAACAGCATTTTCTGGTTTTCAAAGAAAGGTTGGCTCAATATCCAATTCGCATTTCCATGTTCAGCCGATTTCGGTCACAATCCAATCTTAAAAAAGATGTCGTAAAACTATCCACAGGACAAATCGACATTGCTATTGGAACACATCGCTTGTTTTCAAACGATATAAAATACAAGAAACTTGGACTATTGATAATCGATGAAGAGCATCGTTTTGGGGTTCGGCATAAAGATAAACTCCGCAAAATGAAATCAAACGTTGATACTCTTTATATGAGTGCTACTCCGATTCCACGAACAATGTATATGGCTCTTTCAAAATTGAAAGAACTGTCACTTATTCGAACATCTCCAAAAGCGCGTCTACCGATCCGTACGGTTATAGTTCCCTGGGATAAAGATGTTATAAAAGATGCGATAGCTCGTGAAGTGGATCGCGGAGGACAGGTATTTTTTGTTCATAATCGAGTTCAAACTATCGAAAGTATTGTTACAGAATTAAGAAAACTATTACCGCATGTTACTTTTGGTGTTGGTCATGGACAGCTTCCGGAAAAGCAGTTGGAAGCGGTTACTTTAGATTTTGCACATCATAAATTTGATGTACTGGTAGCCACTACTATTATTGAATCCGGTATTGATATTCCCAATGCAAATACGATTATTGTTAATCGTTCAGATATGTTTGGTTTAGCACAATTGTATCAAATTCGAGGTCGAGTTGGAAGAAGTAATCGTCGTGCATATGCTTATCTTATCATTCCACCTAAAATGCAGGAAGATGCTCGCAGAAGACTTGAGACACTAATTGAGTATGAATCTTTGGGAAGCGGCTACCAGATTGCGATGCGAGATATGGAGTTGCGCGGAGCAGGATCACTTTTGGGGACTAAGCAAAGTGGAGTTATTAATTCAATCGGTTTCAATTATTACAATCGACTTTTAAGCAAAGCAATTGAGAATATTCAAGCTGAAAAACCTAAAGCGGAATGGATCGAGGAAGAGCCGCAAAAACTGGAAATAATCCGTATTGAAAGTGATCATTATTTTCCGGAAAGCTATATTGCCAGCGAGAAAGAAAGACTGGAAATCTATCGCAAGATGCTTGCTTTTACAAGTAAAGAACAATACGAAGCTTTAGAGCATGAGCTAAAAGATAGATTTGGTCCTGTTCCAAAACAAGCTTATACTGCTATTCAATATTACAAACTAAGAATGTTAACATCTTTGGCCGGTTTGGAATCGCTGAAGATGAAAAAAGGAAGCGTAATCTTAGAATTTGAAAATAAACGACTTCCAGCACGCAATAAAATGATGCAACTTGTTGAAAAGTTTAAATATCCAGTAAAATTCGATACTATAAAAAATTTGAAAATGAGTTTTGAAATATTTAAAGATAAAGACGATGTAAGATTTCAACTATTGCAAAAATCGCTGGAAATCGTAGAATATTATTTGAGTATTAGTTAAGTATATATTATAAATTGGTTAATATAAATTGACAAAATAGCTGAAGTTAAGATTTTTTCCTGAATTTTCTAGGAGGATATGTGTTGAAAATAAATAAATTAGTACTGATTTTATATGCCGTTTTAATATCAGTTTCGATATTGAATTCTGAGTTTAGTTTATCCGGTTCAGAAGAGATTCTCTATAATGTTTCTCTTTCTGGTGCAGTTAACAATCCCGGAGTATTTGCTGTTCCACCATCTACTAGAGTTTCCAGAGTACTCAAGATATCCGGAATTAAATATCATAATGCTTTGAGAGACAAAAAGGAAATTCTAACTCCAGAAGAAGATTTACAGCAGTTACAGAAGAAATTTGAACAATACTATCCTGACGAAATTAATATAGATGAGCAGGTAATTGATGGTTCAATTAGGAATATAATACTAAAGCGTGCCGAAGAAGAGATTGCTGTAGATCTACTTCGATTCTATTTGCTTGGGGATGATGCAAATAATCCATATATTATGGATGGTGACATCATTCTTGTTCCTTATAAAAATGGTTCTGTATCTATTTCTGGTGCAGTTAACATCGAAGGAGATCTTGAACTAACAGATGGTGACAGAATTTCTGATATTATTGAGCTTTCTTTAGGAACTAAATCCGAGGCTTGGTTAGATGAAGTAGAAATTGTTCGATTTACAGATAACAAACAAACCGAAAAAATCAACGTTAATTATAATAAAATCAAAGTTGATCATGATTCCGATGATAATATTTTGCTACAATTAGATGATAGAATTTTTGTGCGAACAAAGCCTGATTTTCACAATAAAACGGCTGTTACTGTTTCAGGCGAAGTACAATTTCCTGGTATTTATACTATTGAGGAGGGCAAAACAACATTGCTTGAGATTATGCAATTGTGCGGTGATCCAACAGCGAAAGCTGATCTTTACAATTCTTTTGTTCAAAGAAGAGAAGGCATAGAAGAACTTGATCCTGAATTTGAGAGATTGAAGACTATGTCGGTAAGTAACATGAACAAATTGGAATATGCATATTATAAAAATTCAACCCGTGAACTAAAGGGTAAATACTCAACTGATATAGCTGCTCTATTAAATGATCATGTTGAAGCAACTAATCTTTACCTGCAAGATGGTGACTTAGTTATTATTCCACAAAGAAGTTCGTTTATTAATGTTACTGGCCAGGTTGTTGAACCTGGTTTAGTTGCTTTTTCTGAAGATAAGCCTTATTCGTATTACATTGAGCAAGCTGGTGGATATGACTGGAATGCCAAGAAATCAAAAGTCCGTTTAATTAAAGCAAATACAGGTAAATGGACAAAACCTGAAGCAGATACCGTGATTATGGAAGGAGATATCATTTTCGTTCCAGAAAAGCCCGAATTTGATGCCTGGCAATTTACTTTAGACTCACTCAGGGTTATCTCACAAATCGCTACTCTGATCATTGTTGTACAAAACCTCTCACAATAGACTAGGAGACAAAATGAAAATATTAATTACTGGGGGAGCTGGTTTTATCGGTTCTCATCTTGCAGAAAAACTGTTAAAAGAAGGTCATGAAATATCTGTAATCGACAACCTATCAACCGGGAAATATTCTAATATCATCCATCTAATCAAAAAATCAGGTTTTAAATACAAAATCGATTCCATTCTAAATCGCGATGTTATGGATGAAATGATCAAAGATGCAGACCAGATATATCATTTGGCTGCTGCTGTTGGTGTAAAATACATTATAGATAATCCACTTCTTTCACTTAGAACCAATATTGTCGGCACAGAAAACGTATTAGAATTTGCCAATAAATATAAGAAGAAAGTGTTAATTGCCTCAACTTCTGAAATTTACGGAAAAAGCGATAATATTCCTTTCAAAGAAGAAGATGATAGATTACTCGGATCTACACATATATCAAGATGGAGTTACAGTTCTGCCAAGGCAATTGATGAGTTTTTAGCTTTAGCCTACCATAGAGAAAAGAAGCTGCCAGTGGTTATCGTACGGTGTTTCAACACAGTTGGCCCACGCCAAACAGGTCAATATGGAATGGTTATCCCAAAATTCGTTCATAATGCTCTTCTTAACCATCCAATTACAGTCTTTGGTGATGGAAAACAATCTCGCTGTTTCTGCGATGTAGACGATGTTACTGACGGAATGATAAAACTTATGAACACAAAGAAAGCTGAGGGAGAAATCTATAATATTGGCAATGACAAAAGTATTTCTATAGAAGAACTAGCTATGATGATCAAAAAAATGACCAAAAGTAAATCAAAAATTGAATACATCCCTTACGAGGATGCTTATGAAGAAGGATTTGAAGATATGCGTCATCGCAAACCAGATCTCTCAAAAATTAATGAATTGATCGGCTTCAAACCTAAATTCGAACTTAATAAAATTTTAGAAAGAACAATTGCTTATTTCGAAAAATAGGGAAAGTAAATGAAAGTACCAATGCTTGATTTGAATGCTCAATATTCACCCGTTATGAATGATATTCGCTTAGAAATGGAAAAAGTATTTGCAACTCATGCCTATAAGCTTGGCCCGCAAGTAAAAGAATTTGAAGAAGATATGCAGAAATATTGTGATGTAAAGCATGCTATTGGTTGTGCATCTGGAACCGATGCAATTGTACTTGCTTTACTGGCACTTGAGGTAGGTGAAGGTGATGAGGTAATAACGACTCCATTCACTTTTTTTGCAACAGCTGGAACTATTCATCGCGTAGGAGCAAAGCCCATTTTTGTAGATGTAAAACCAGATACATATAACATCGATCCAGATAAAATTGAAGCTGCAATTACACCAAACACAAAAGCAATTATTGCTGTTCACCTTTTCGGTCAACCGGCAGAAATGGATAGAATTATGACAATTGCAAAAAAGCATAATTTAAAAGTTATTGAGGATAACGCACAGGGTATTGGAGCTAAATTTGATGGCAAAATTGCTGGCACAATAGCAGATATTGGAACGCTTTCATTTTTTCCTACAAAAAATCTAGGTGGAATGGGTGATGGCGGTATGTGCCTTACGAATAATGATGAATTAGCAGCAAGGTTATTCCAGTTACGCGTTCATGGTGAAAATCCGCAATATTATCATAAATGGGTTGGACTAAACAGTCGATTAGATACGATTCAAGCAGCTGTACTTTTAGTGAAATTACGTTCTTTGCCTTCTTGGTCGGAAGCACGTAGAGAAAATGCAGAATATTATTTTAAGCATTTGAAAGATGTTCCTCAAATCACACTTCCAGTAATTCATGAGAAAGTTGAAAGTATTTTCAATCAATTTACCATTAAAGCAGAAAAACGAGATGAACTTCTCACCTTCTTACGTTCCAAAGATATAGGTTGTGCTGTGTATTATCCACTACCTCTACATCTTCAAGAATGTTTCTCTTATTTAAATCACAAAAAAGATGATTTTCCTATTACAGAACAATTATCCGAAGAAGTTATTTCAATTCCTGTATTTTCTGAGATCACAAAAGAACAGCTGAATTTTGTAATATCCGCTATCAAAGAATTTTACAATTAAGGTTTTTATGAATATTATTGTCTGTATAAAACAGGTACCGGATACAACAGAAATAAAGATTGATCCTGTAACAAATACATTAATTCGTGAGGGTGTCAAAAGTATTATTAACCCTTTCGATCTATACGCCATAGAAGAAGCTATTCGATTGAAGGAACAACACGGCGGAAAAATTACTGCCATAAGTATGGGGCCACCTCAAGTAGAATCTGCTCTTAGAGAAGCAGTAGCAATTGGTGTTGATGAGATTATTCTATTAACAGATCGGAAATTTGCTGGTGCAGACACATGGGCTACAAGTCTTACTTTGGCAGAATCAATCAAGAAAATCGGAGACTATGATCTAATTCTATTCGGTCAGCAGGCAATTGATGGAGATACAGCACAAGTGGGACCGGGTGTGGCAACTCATTTGGCAATTCCTCAAGTAGGATTCGTTAAAAAGATCGAATCTTATGAAGATAACAAAATTATCGTGCAAAGACTTATGGAAGATGGATTTGATCGTATTGAAGTATCTTTACCAGCTGCACTTACGGTTGTTAAGGAAATCAATATTCCAAGGCTTCCTTCTTTACGGGGAAAAAGAAATGCAAAAAAAGCTGAACTCAAGATTATGAAAGCAGCTGATCTTCAACTGAATGAAAATGATATCGGATTAAATGGCTCTCCGACTCAAGTAATTAAAATCTTTTCACCAGATCTTAGAAAAGAAGGTGAAAAACATGAACTTCCTGCTACTGAACTTGCTGAAATCCTTTATACGAAATTGAAAGAGTTTGGAAAATAAATTATAATTATGACACAATTAAAAGCACACGGGAGATCATTTTGTGTGCTTAATTTTTGGAGACTAAATGCTAAGATTTCCTGAGATAATCCCTACAATTCTAAAGTTGGGAATGTTCGAAATACGCTGGTATGGATTACTATATATTGTTGGTTTTATAATTGGTTATATCTTTGTAAAAAAGAATTTAGCATATAAACAGATTAAACTGAAAAAAGACGAATATGAAAGCCTTCTATTCAACTTAATGCTTGGCGTAATTGTTGGAGGTAGAATTGGTTATGTGTTATTTTACAATCTGAGTTATTACCTGCACAATCCACTGCAAATCTTCACAGTCTGGCAGGGAGGAATGTCTTTTCACGGTGGAGCATTAGGAGTAATCGTTTTTGGTTTTCTTTTTTGTAGAAAGCACAATATCAACTTCTATACACTTGCCGATCCAGTAATGCCTTTGGTTGCTATTGGTTTATTCTTTGGTAGGATCGGTAACTTTATTAACGCTGAATTGTATGGAAAAATCACCTCCGTTCCCTGGGGAATGATCTTTCCACATTCGGACGGCAAACCCCGCCATCCTTCTCAAATATATGAAGCATTATTAGAAGGTTTGCTGCTATTTCTCATTACCAATTTTATGTTCCGTAAGATAAAACAACCTGGTTTTGTATTCTGGGCTTGGATTGGTTTTTATGGGTTATTCCGCTTTTTAGTGGAATTTTTACGAGAACCGGATGCCCATCTGGGTTATGTCCTTGGATTTATGACAACCGGACAGGTTTTGAGTTCTATAATGATAATAACAAGCTTGGTTGCTATCGGTCTACTACTACGGAAGAAAAATGAAAAACTTTTTGAAGAATAGTAGTATTCTTCTAATTCTTGCTTTATTGATATCCAGTTGTGCACTAATACCGCGACCAAAAAAAGCTGAAAAAGAAAAGCTTTTGATAGAAAATCTTCAGAGGTGGAACGAATTTCAATTGGAAGGGATTATTGAGGCAAATTACAACAGCTTCTCCTTCCGTAAAAATATAATGATCCGAAAAAATAATGATGCTATCAGGCTTGATGTATTCGATTCCGGTTTTATGGGATTAAATCCAACACCATTTCTTTCGATCTATTTGGATTCAACTTTGGTTCTGCGACTCCCATTTTCCAAAGAATTTGTTTCTGCTGAAGAAGCAGGAATAAAGGACTTCGATTCAGTAACAATTCTATCAGAATTAGACAATCTTCTTCTAGAAAAAAATAAGATTATTTCCAAGAAGAAACTAGAATTTCCTGAGTATAAAATCTATTTTTCTGATAATATGCAGATCGAAAAAATTGAACTCATAAATAAACCAATTACGCTTATGTTTTCTTACATTGATGATTTAGATCAAATCTCTGTATTGAATGATGAAAAACAGGTTGCAAATATTCAAATTGACAGAATAGAATACAAAAATATAGAAATTCCAATATTGAAATAGATTCCGAATCTGCAATTTGTGCAGATTCAAATTATATACAGAGGTAATAAATGATTGAAAGATACACACGCGAAGAAATGGCAAAAATATGGGATTTACAGAATCGTTATCAATGCATGCTGGATGTAGAAATAGCAGCCTGTAAAGCTATGAACGAGCTGGGACTTATCCCATATAAAGATCTTCTGGAAATTATCGAAAAAGCAGATTTTGATGTAGATAGAACAGCTGAAATCGAAGCAGTAACAAGACACGATGTAATAGCCTTTTTAACCAATGTGGCAGAATTAGTAGGCCCTGCCAGCCGTTGGATACATTATGGTATGACCTCATCTGATGTTCTGGATACAGCAACTTCACTTCAGTTGCGTCAAGCAGGAGAATTAATTGTCCGCGATTTGGAAAAATTTAGTGAAGTACTCAAAATGAAAGCGCGTGAACACAAGAAGACCCTTTGCATTGGAAGATCTCATGGTATTCATGCCGAACCTATCACTTTCGGGCTCAAATTTGCCCTCTGGTACGACGAAATGCAGCGCAATATAGCTAGAATGCAGAATGCAATTAAAACGGTCTCTGTGGGTCAAATTTCAGGTGCTGTGGGAAATTATGCTCACCTCTCACCAGAGATAGAAAACATAACCTGCCAACATCTGGAATTAAGACCCGTAAATATTTCTACACAGGTTATTCAGAGAGATAGAATTTCCGAATTCATGAATTCCATTGCTATTATTGGCTCAACAATAGAAAAGATCTCCATTGAGATAAGACATCTGCAACGAACAGAAGTTTTAGAAGTGGAAGAAAACTTCGCAAAGGGACAGAAAGGTTCTTCTGCCATGCCCCATAAACGTAATCCTATTATCACAGAACAAATGAGTGGTCTGGCTAGACTCCTTCGCACAAACGCCCTGGCTGCTATAGAAAATAATGCGCTCTGGCATGAAAGAGATATCAGTCATTCTTCTGTGGAAAGAATAATTTTACCAGATTCTACAATCTTGCTTAATTATATGCTGAATAAAATGATCCCATTAATCGAAAATCTATTGGTTTATCCTGACAATATGATGAAGAATTTGGAACTTACAAATGGTCTTATCTTTTCTCAAGTATTCCTTTTGGAACTAGCGAAAAAAGGAATTTCGCGGGAAGATGCTTATGCAATGGTGCAGCGAAATGCCATGGAATGCTGGAAATCTAAAACTCCATTTAAAGAGTTGATCTTGAATGATGATGAAGTTAGCGAATATCTTACCATTGAAGAGATCGAAGACATTTTTTCTTATGACCGCTACACAAAGAATGTAGATCATATTTTTGAAAGAGTTGGAATTTAGGATGAACGAGTTCAATCCTGAACTGTATTTGCTTAGAATTCAAAAACAAAAATACAAGATCGCCACTTTTCCAATTTTAGTCGTAGTGATTGGATTTTTTCTTCATTCTAGCTTTCAGTTTGCATTCTTGAAGTATGTTTCACTTGCCGGATTGCTGGGTTATATATTTGTAATAATGTTGCATAAAGTCAATAAAGCAGTTCCTCCTACCTGTGAAAGCAGTTGTATTCTTTCTCCAATTTCAGGAAAAATTTCATCGATTGATAGCAGATCAATTGAAATTATTAAATCTATTTTTGATCCGATTGACATTCGATGTGCATCTAACGATGAAAATAATCAATCAATTTGGAAGGATAGAAAACCAAAGTTTTTTGAAGAAAATTGCCAGTTACCCGGTAAGCTTATCGGAATGATCACTGGAAATGCAAACTGTTTTTTTGACGTTCCGGATAATTATAAAATTGAAGTTGTAATTGGAAAAAAAGTTATTGCCGGTGAAACTATCCTGGCAAAAATATCTGAAAATTAGCATGATTATTTTTAAGGAAGATGACTTTGAGTAAATTAACAAAATACAAAATTCTGATACCGAATTTTTTCACAGCACTCAGTCTAATTCTTGGATTAATTTCTCTTCAATTAATTTTTGAAGGATCTTTTTCTACCGCTGCCTGGTTAATTGGTTTTGCCATGATCTGTGATTTTCTGGATGGAAAACTTGCGAGAATGTTGAACGCCCAAACAAAATTCGGCGCTCTTTTTGATACCCTTTCAGACTTCGTTGCTTTTGGTGTTGTACCTGGATTCTTGTCTTACAAAATTGGTTTATGTAACTATAATATTCTCGGAGTTGTTGTATCTCTTTTTTATGTTTTTTCTGGTGGATATCGGCTAGTGAGATTCACTTTGGAAACTACAGATTCTAAAACTAAACATCCATTTATTGGGTTGCCCATTCCTGCTGCTGCTGGTTTAATATCATCGTTCATTCTTTTTAATATTTATCTTTGGGGAAATATTAAGTCAATGGAACTACTGCTAGGAATCACCTTCATTTCATCTGTGCTCATGATAAGTAAAATCGAATACCTCTCAATTGATAAAGGAAAGAAACTTTCCAGGGAAATAAAGTTCTTTATTTTTCTGGCAGTTATTAGTTTAATCGCTGCATTTCGTTATCATTATATAGTATTTGCTCTATGGGTTATTATCTATATTTTTTACGGGATCATCCGACACATCATAATTTCTGACAAACATAAATAAATAAATTAATAATATCGCAGCATCAATGCATTTCATTGACTTATAATTAGCCTAATTTTCTATTTTTAATTATTTTACATTATGCTATCCTTGGTAATCTTTTTTTTATTTCTTGACTTACACTAGATTATCTTTAATAAGTCTGAGTGTTTATAGTTTAAGATTGTTGCAAACGCAAGGCAAGATAGAAGAGATGTTAAATGGAGGATAAATGGCGATTTTTAAAGATAATTACTTTACTAATGATAGTTATGAATTACGAACTGCCAGGTTGGAGATTTTAAAAAATTATATCGAATATTGGGCTGCTCCTCTGGCTGTTCCCAGAACATTAGTAGAGTGGGGATTGAATGCGAATGATAAATGGCAAAAATCTTTGTTAATTTCCCGAAGTAAAAAGAATCAATCAGAAAATATCTATCGAGATTTGCGTGATGCTGATGAGAAAACCTTTAAATATTACCTTAAACTAAAACGACTTTTAAGAAGTACAAATCCAGATGATAAAATACTATTACGACATTTTGGTGTTGTTGATCAATTTCCCAGAAGCAGACATGAGAAAGCTAAAAAAGTTGAGAAATTTTTAAAGACCTTTCAGCGAAGTATTGAGAATAATGAATCAATTCAAATACCTCAAAATTTCGTTTCAAAATTAGAAAAGTTATTTTTTGAATCGCAAAATATAGCAGAAAGAATTGAGCAGATAAAAAATGAAAAACCGAAGGGTTCAAATCCTGAGCAAATGGAAATTTTTAGAGAGGATTCAAAAAAACTACGCTCACTTTTATCTTGGGCATTTATGACATGGGAACCAGATCAGGCATATCTTGTTCAACTCGGTTTTGCAGTGAAAACTAAAAAAGAAAAAGAAGATTCAGTTGAAGAAGAAGATAATTAACCCTTGGAATCAATTCAAAGATTTCCTTTTTCCAAGAACATGTTTTTGTTGCAATACAAGAATTGAAGATGGAATTATTTGTGATTTTTGTGAATCAAATTTCGTTAAATTACAAAATATTTGTTTGAAATGTGGAGCTGAAAAACAGGAAAATAATTGCAGATTCTGTAGGGAAAATGATTTCATTTTCGACGAAGCTCGATCAATTTTTCATTTTGGTAAAAATCTTCAAATTTTGATCCATGATTTAAAATATGATGAAATGACAAAAGTTGCTGTGCTACTTGGAAAATATACTGCTGACTACTTGCTAAGTAGTAATCCTTTCGGCAAAATTGATCTGATCGCACCCGTTCCTTTACATAAAGTAAGAAAGAGACATCGTGGTTTTAATCAGGCAGAATTGCTGACAAGAGAAATTTCTGAACGGATGAACTGGAAACATACACCAGATTTGATCTTACGCAACAGATTCACCCAAACTCAAACAAAATTAGGTAGAAAAGATAGACATAAAAATGTTTCAGGAGCTTTTATATTGAATTCGAATTATGATATTAAGAATAAGAACATTCTTATAGTTGATGATGTTTTTACAACCGGTGCAACAGTTAATTCGATTTCTGCAATTTTGAAGGATAATGAAGTAAATAAAGTGTTTGTGCTCACAATTGCTCGAGCCTAATCAATGACTTGACAGTGAAGAGGGTATTAAGATTTTTTGCTAAGCTTAAACGAACTAAAGTAGTTATTAGGAGTAAATTGGTATAATGATCGTAGAAATTAGTCATGAAAGATCGGTAGAATTGATCGAGAAAATTGCAGTATTTTTGGTAAAACGAAGAATGGCTGCACCTGCTATTATGACTATTGAATCATTACGCCCTCTAGCTCGCTTAGGCAGTCAAATTTTATATTTCCTGGCTCCTTTTGCAGAACTCATTTTCAATCCTAAAGAATATCAGGAATTTGCTGTCCTGCTGGAAAAGGAAGATAATGTGAAACTGCTTCTTACAAGGATCGATGAACTTGATGTGGAATATTATCGTGAAGAGAGAAAACAGAAACAACTGCTCAGAAAACGTCGAATGAATAAATTCAAAAACTTTATTAATAAAATATTCAAGAAAAAATAACGGAGGAAAGTATGGGAGATACTCAGAAGTTGAGAAGAATCATCGCAACCGACTGTGGAAGTACAACCACAAAATCGATTCTGATTGAGTATATTGATGGTGAATTTCGTCAAACTGTGCGTGGTGAAGCTCCCACAACAGTAGAAAAACCACTCAATGATGTGACCCGTGGTGTGATTAACGCAGTTACAGAATTGGAAGAATTAGCCCGTCTTAAATACAATGATGAAAGTATCAGTTTCACCAAAGATAATAAGATTTGGCTTTCTGACAAAGAAAACGAAGGAATAGATGCCTACGTTTCCACCAGTAGTGCTGGTGGTGGTTTGCAGATGATGGTAACCGGAGTTGTTGCCAAAATGACTGGAGAAAGTGCTGAACGTGCTGCTCTGGGTGCAGGCGCTATCGTTATGGACCTTATAGCCAGCAATGATAAACGCGCTAACCATGAAAAAATTGAACGTATTCGACACTTGCGACCAGACATGATCTTAATGGCTGGCGGAGTTGATGGTGGAACGACAAAGCACGTTGCCGAAATGGCAGAGCTTGTTGGTGCTGCTGATCCTAAACCCCGACTTGGTTCCAGCTACAAATTACCTGTTATCTATGCAGGAAATACCAAAGCTCGTGACATTATAATCGAAACTCTGGATAAAAAGACTGATCTTATAATTACAGATAATCTTCGCCCAACTCTTGAAAGAGAACATTTAGGACCTGCCCGAGATAAGATCCATGACCTTTTTATGGAGCACGTTATGGCTCAAGCTCCTGGTTATGGCAAATTGATGACCTGGACGAAAGGTCCGATTGATGGTAAGCTTACCGACATTCCTATTATGCCAACTCCGGCTGCTGTAGGAAATATCATGCAGACTATTGCCAAGATAAATGACATCGAAGTTCTGGGTGTTGATATTGGTGGAGCAACTACAGATGTTTTCTCTGTTTTCACTGAAGAAAAAGTATTTAATAGAACAGTAAGTGCAAATCTTGGTCTTAGCTACAGTATTTCAAATGTTCTGGCTACAGCCGGAATTGATGGAATCCTACGCTGGGTACCCTTTGATATCGATGAATCCAGTTTGCGAAATATGATTAAAAATAAAATGATCCGTCCAACTACAATTCCACAACAATTGGAAGAACTGGTTTTGGAACAGGCAATTGCCAAAGAAGCTCTTAAATACGCTTTTATTCAGCACAAAGAATTTGCTGTTTCCCTAAAAGGTGGACAGCAGCAGCGTGAGATTTCTGAAGCTTTCTCTCAATCAACCTCAGGTGATTCAATAGTAAACATGATGAGCCTTGATCTGCTGGTTGGCTCTGGTGGTGTGCTTTCTCATGCTCCTCGTAGAAATCAGTCTGTAATGATGATGATCGATGCTTTCCTGCCGGAAGGAATCACACGATTAGCTGTTGATAGTATCTTTATGATGCCTCAGTTGGGGGTGTTGGCAGAGATCAGTGAAAAAGCTGCAACCGAAGTTTTTGAAAAAGACTGTTTGGTCTATCTGGGAACCTGTGTAGCTCCAGTTGGAAAATTCAAAGCAGGTAAAGTTGCATTAACCGCTAAGATTGAACTTCCAAATGGTGAAACCTTCCAGGAAGATATAAAATTTGGTGAATTGAGAATGCTTCCCTGCGGAATTAGTGAAACAGCCAAAGCTACCCTTAAACCCGCCAGAAGCTTGAATATTGGCGCAGGAAATGGGCAGGAAATTGTAACTGAACTTCATGGTGGAGTTGTAGGAATCGTTCTAGATACTCGAGGCCGTGCACCATTTGTATTGCCGGTGGAAGCATCAGAACGCGTTCCCACGCTAAAGAAATGGATGAAAGAACTGGATGCATATCCGGAAGAGATATTAAGGTAGGAGGAAATTATGGCTCAAGCATATTCACCCGGTTTAACAGTAACCGATAGTATAGTTTTAAGAAAAGACAGAATTCTTCCCCTTAAAGGAAAAGTTCTCGTAAAAAAGGGAGATAAAGTAAAATCTGATGATTTTGTGGCAGAAACACTTCTTCCTGGAAAAGTAATCCCCTTCAATCTGGCGAATAAGCTGGGTGTAGATCCAAAATTTATGATGGACTACATCAAAGTAAAAGAAGGTGATAAACTTGCAAAAGGAACATTGATGGCAGAAACTAAGGGTTTCTTCGGTCTGTTCAAAAGTGTTGTTAAATCTCCTATTGAGGGAGAATTGGAAAGTATTTCTAATCTCACCGGTCAGCTTCTTCTACGTGAACCACGCATTCCTGTTCAAGTGAAAGCTTTTATCGACGGTATTGTAGTTGAAGTTATCGAAGACGAAGGTGTAATAATCGAAAATAAATCTGCTTACGTACAAGGTATCTTTGGGTTAGGTGGAGAAACTAATGGTGAGATCAAGGTTGTTGTTGATTCCAACGAAGAAGTTGTTGATATCAAGAAAATAAATGAGAGCTGCAAAGACAAAGTGATCGTTTGTGGTGCAATGCTGCCGTTAGCTGCTATTAATAAAGCTCAGCAAGTTGGAGTAGCAGGAATTATTACTGGTGGAATCGATGATCAAGATCTGAAGAAACTGCTGGGATACAACATTGGTGTTGCTATTACAGGACACGAAGATATTGGATTGACTATCGTTGTAACCGAAGGTTTTGGAAACATCAAAATGGCTAAGAAGACATTTGATCTGATGAAAGAATTTAACGGACAAATTGCTTCAATTCATGGCTTCACACAGATCAGGGCCGGTGTAATGCGTCCTGAGATCATCATTCCTTTGGAATTCGATGAAGAAGAACTTCATGCTGAAGAAGCTAAAATGTCTGAACTCCTTATCGGTACAACCATCCGCGTGATCCGCCAACCTAATTTTGGTTTGATCGGAAAAGTGACAGGTTTACCGGAGCAACTCACCAAAGTAGAATCGGAAACAATGGTTCGCATCCTGGAAGCCGAACTGGAAGATGGGCAAAAAGTAACTCTTCCCCGCGCTAATGTGGAAGTAATAGACGATTAAAATTAAAAAGTTAGATATAATATTAAACCTTCCAGGTATTAATCTCCTGGAAGGTTTTTTGTTTGTCTGAATCAGGATTACATGATTAAATAGATTAGCTTGATTTCTTTTTCTATTGTTTTTACTCCCAAAATTTTCTATCTAAGCTGCGATACTGCACGGCTTCACTGATATGCTGTACCTTAATTGATTCAATTCCATCCAAGTCTGCAATAGTGCGGCTCACCTTTAATATTCTGTCGTAAGCCCGGGCGGAAAGTCCCATTTTATCCATTGCCTGTTTTAAAATATCTTTGCTGTCTGCTTCCAATTGGCAATATTTTCTTATCTGTTTTGGATTCATCTGAGAATTACTGAAGATCTTTTCCTGTTTAAATCTATCTAGTTGGAGATCACGTGAATCATTAATCCTTTTCCTAATATCTTTAGATTTCTCTCCGGTTGGAATACCACTCAGTTCATCATATTTCACAGCCGGAACTTCAATGTGAATATCGATGCGATCCAGAAGCGGACCGCTGATTCGAGATCGATATCTCTGAATCGCTGCAATAGCGCAATTACAAGTATGTCCTTGAACATTACTGCCAAAATATCCGCAGGGACAGGGATTCATAGAAGCCACCATCATGAATTTTGCCGGAAATTCCAGACTTTGAGTCGCACGGGAAATTGTTACAACCTCATCTTCCAAGGGTTGTCGCAAAACTTCCAACACAGATTTTTTAAATTCCGGTAGTTCATCTAAAAAAAGAACTCCATTATGCGATAAAGACACTTCTCCGGGTTTAGGGTAACTACCTCCGCCAATGAGAGCTACATCACTTATTGTGTGATGTGGAGAGCGAAACGGACGGCTGGTGATTACGCCGGTCTTGCTGCCTGTAAGACCAGCTACAGAGTGGATTTTCGTTGTCTCAAGAGACTCTTCCAAAGTAAGGCTGGGAAGTATTGTAGAGATTCTACGAGCCAACATCGTCTTACCTGAACCTGGAGGTCCAAGCATCAGAGCATTGTGTCCTCCCGCGGCAGCCACTTCCAGTGCACGTTTCACATGAAACTGTCCTTTTACATCGAACATATCGACCGGACTGTCATCTAGATGTTCAAAAATATCTTCCTTATTTACCTTCAATGGTTCGATCTCAATTTTGTCTTCCAGAAAGTTTACAACTTCATTCAATGAAGAAGCAGGATAGACATTCAATTCCTCAATTATTGCTGCTTCTTTGGCATTTTCGTATGGTAATATAAGTCCATCAACTCCATCCTTCCAGCAGGCAACAGCAACCGGCAAAACACCCCGTACAGGACGCAGATTTCCATCCAAAGAAAGCTCACCGATAAAAGCATATTTTTCCAACTTTGCTGTTTGAATTTGATGCATTGCCGAGAGTAGAGCAAGAGCAGTTGGCACATCCAGAGCAACTCCATCTTTTTTTATATCCGCTGGAGCCAGGTTCACTGTATAGCGATGATTGGCAAAACGAAATCCGGAGTTTTTAATGGCAGCTGAAACACGATCACGACTCTCTTTTACAGAATTGGAAGGTAGGCCTACAATGCTGAAGGTGTAAAGACCACCTTTTACATCGGCTTCCACTGTAATCTGTTGAGCATCGATACCTTGAATTGCGTAAGATATTGTTTTACCATACATGAAAAACTCTCCTTAACTTGTCAGTCATTCTGAGGAAATCATCCGGCTTTTCCATGAAGAATCTGAACCGCTATGGACTCTTCGCTACTTACCTTTGTATAAATTCCTCAGAGAGACAAAAAAATCACATTATTTCATTCGATCTCTCGTTCCTAAACTCTGTTTGGGAATGAGAAATATCACTTTGCACAATTAAGATTGCTTCGATAGAAACTTTTGAAAGATTACTCGCAAAGACATTCATCAGCATTTTACATTATTTCCCGATCACAACAGTTATTTTCTTATTATATACTTTCTCAGTTTCATAGCTTGTTGCTTCCATTAGTACAATATATACGCCCACTGAAAGCTTCTTGCCATTATCTCCTCTACCGTCCCAAACTATGTTTCCCTTAGAAGCTTGAAGCTGCTGATTTACCAGCTTCCGCAACATTCTTCCTTTTAAATCAAAAATCCTTAATGTGACACGACTAATAACTTGAGGTAGTTTAAAACTGAAAATCGTATATTCACCGCGATAGGGTGAAAAAGGGTTAGGATCAACTGATAACTTCATCTTGGAAGGTAGAACTTCTACAAAAATACTATTTTCTTCACCCGGACTGCAAATATTTACAGAAGGTCCCCAGTTATTTTCTGTTGCCAGAAGATTTGAATTAATTCTTTCGATAGAAGTTCCCGAAATTGCGTTGTTCCATTCAGGAAAAAAGAAGAAACTTTCGATAAGATTATTACAATTATCATATAACTCAAGCTGCTCTCCACTATTGGAAAGAGATGACAGCCCTTTTACCATTGGAATCCCTTCTAATCCATAAACAGCTTGTAAAGTATCAATATCACTCTGTGAATACGTGATTATCATAAATTCAGATTCACTATCCGGATTGGTGATTTGCAGAGTATCCTCGTCCACAACTAGATAGAAGTCTACCAGATTTTCTATGTTGCTATTAAATTTCAGTTCGATCCATTCCGGCATATCATTTTGTGGTGCATACATTATTTCATTTATAACAAACGGCAAACCTCGATTGTTAAAATGAGAAATTTGGTTATCATTTGTTGCGTTAAGATCCTCATCAGATATAATTTCGTACTGGAATTCATAATATCCAGTGCTTGGCAAATCTGTGTAGAAGCTTCTTTTAAGAGTATCGGCAAGTTCGATGAAATCTGAATAAACGTTCACGCTGGAAATATCATTAACTTCTCTTTTATAGCAATTTATTTCCGCAGATTCGATATTTTCCAAACCTATATTTGTAATCCTCAATTTGTGCTCAATATTTGAATTTTCTTGATAGATTTCTACAAATTTTAAATCCAAATCTTTATTAATCGGAAGCACACTATTATGAAATGTTGGAGTACCACCAGAAGAATCCTGACAGACCAACCATTGGATATGTTCATCATCAAATGGATTTACTCTTTCAAATGAGTAATTTGAAGGACAACTGTTTCCATTATAAGAAAGCGAATCAAAAACTGTATCGTATTCATCCATCAGAATCAGAATTTCCTCAGTGTTATTCAGTGATGTCCAATCATCAGCTTCGATGACAAGATTTTGATTGCAGTTTGGATAGGTTTGAAACAGTAAATTTGCGTCCTGGCAAACAACTAAAAAACCGTTGGGTTGAAGAGAGCCATCAAAGCTGATTATACCGCCGGATGCATCCATTATTTGCAAGTTATCCACAACATATACACATTCGCTTCTGTTATAAATCTCGATCCATTCCTGATTACCGCTTTCTGGTTTGAAAAGCAGTTCGTTTATCAAAATGGGATTTTCTTCCAGCAGAATGCTGATAGCGGCAAAGTTGTTTTCTAATTCATTATCATACAAGAATATAATTTCAGCTTCCACAACACAATATTCCATTGCAGGTAAACTTATCTGCTGTTCAAAAGTAACGGACCCCAGTGCAGGAATTGCAGGAAGATAGTAAGAGCCATAACTACTATTATTTACAGTGATTTCTAAGCTCGCAGTCGAGTTATCCACATTTTGCGTGGATAAGTTAAAAACCTCAGTTTGAAGCCAGTATTCATCATTATTTAGAGTTAATTCCAAATCATAAATTGCCAGATCGATAGGATAAAAATTCGGCTCTCCCGGAGTTGGATTCGAACATTCAAAAAAGTCAAGTTCACAGTTTTCTGTATCCACACCATTCTGAATACGCGCCAAAGAATTCCCTCCAGCTACATCAACAGCAAAATAAAGTCCGGGATTTGATATATCATCCGGCAGATTATTTGTATTGGGAGAATCATATAAAACTGTATCTGTATATAGAGTGTCGGAAGAAATTAATCGAATTCCATCCGTGGCCGTTCCGCCGTTTTGAAAGGCAAGATTTTCGATCAGATCACAATTCTGAACAAATTCCTCACCAATGAGATAATAGGAATTAGGATAAACCCAATAATCTATATACGTAGCAAAGAAAAAGACATATTCAAAATCAGATCCAGCTTTTTCAAAGTGCCAGCCAGCTAAATTAATTGCTGAATCTGAATTATTATACAACTCAATCCATTCATAACCGCCATCAGAACCAGCCGGATCATAAAGAACTTCATTGATGACAACATTTTGAGAAATGAGGGTAGTAACAAAAAGGAGAAACAAAAAGAAAATATAAAGCTTTCTCATAATACATCCTTTTAAAAAAAAGTTTAAATAAATATTAGAGAATTACAATTTTCAGCATCAATTTTTCAGAAATATATTTTTTCTGTTAGAGTATGTATCTCTTTTTGTTTAAAAAGATTGTGGTGTCAATAAGAAAAATTTTTGAATTTATTTTTTGTAATCAGCAAATACAGAAATCAAAGTAATATTAGCTTCATTATCTTCAATATTAATCTCAAAATCTATGTAATGAAGTTTATCCTTATGAAATGATATGGTTGTGCAAGTATCTTCAGTAAAAACTTCTTCTCCAGAATTTACATTTCCTCCATCCATATCAAAACGCCAACGGAGCTTATATTCATACTTGTTATCTGCATTAATTTCTCCGCGAATAGACATACTGATCTCAGCATCATGGCTTATCATAATGTTGTTTTTGTTGTATATTGAATAGCTCCAACGCTTATTACCAAGACCTGCATCTTCATATCCATTTTCCCGATTTAAAATTATACTTTTCTGCAGTTTGGGAAGTCTCTGTTTTCGGAAACGGGGAGTGATCTTGTTCGTTCCTTTCTTCACATTTAGCGTAGCATAATAACGTGTGCTTGGATTGGAATCATAATAAATTTTGTGTTTACCTTTTTTGAACTGCTTATCGATTTTTCTGAGTTCATCTACGTCATATTCTGCTATGAAGAGCTGCTTATGTGTTTGATTTAGAAAAATTTCTTCTTGAGAAAAATCCTGCAGATATACAGATGTTTTCTTACATTTACCAATAGTGAAAATAATTATAACAAATAACGCAATAGCAAATACTATTGTCCTTTTGTTTGATTTTTTTTTCTTTTTGCTGGAAGGATCTGGTGGCTTAAGATGCTGAATCTTCTTATTGCTTACCTCGTAGATATCTGTATGTTCTTTTACATCTCCCAGAAAGTAACTGCCGTGTTTTTTATGTACAATATTATAAGGTGATTGCTGGTCTAACCAGGTTCCTGCACCGGTGTAAACATGTGAAGTGAGATAGATATGACCGATTTCTGCCATGCTTTCCAGGTTGGAAGTAAAATTGATCTGATTATTGAAAATTAACTGATTGAATTTGTCATTTACCAAAGTCTGTCCGGCATGAATTCCGATTTTTACCTGTAATTTAACTCCATGATTTCCAACTATATCTACAGCATCAATTTGCAGATCTAAGGCCGCTTTTACAGCAGATGTAGGATCTGAAAAAGCAAGTAGAATGCTTCGGTTTCTTTGTTTAAGTCGAAGTCCATTGTAAGTTTCAGTTTTTGAAGTAACCAGATTCTCAAATAATTCTTGGACACTGATTTTCAGTTTATCTTCGTTTTCTCGAGAAAAGCCGATCATCTGCACGATCATCAGGTGTAGAACTTGGATTTGTGCTTTATTACAATAATCTTCTATTTTCCGGATTTGCTCCAGATCAAAGGTAGATTCGATTTTATCGATCATATTTTATCTGATCCATACAAATATCTAATAAAACGAAAGCACGTAACGCCAATCTGAAATCGGTGATTTAAGATAGACGGAAATTTTATTTTTTCCATTCCATTTGTAATTTAATTCACCTTCATCTGTTAATATTATTACTTTTATTGCTTCTACCAATGTAGGGGCCGGTTGCTCCAGTACTTTATCCAGAAGGTGATCTTTCGTTTCCAGATCAAATATTGTAATTCCTTCGCTGTTCACAGCGTAAAAATCGTATTTTTTAGGAATTTGGATTTTAGCTTTTAAAAGATCCCAGAATTCATCCAGGAAAACAGATGTCCCCAATATTCCCACAACCTCTGCATTCACAGTTATTGGAACAGCGATTACGATCGATTTCTTTCCACTTGTCTTGCCGAGAACCGGATAACCAACTACATCTTTTCCTTTAAGTAAAGCAGGGAAATATTCGCGACTGCTGAGATTGGCTTCTACTTTATCCTTATCGGATGTGTAATAGCTTCCATCCGGCAAAGAATACCAGTAAAGCGATTTGGTTCGTTCTAAATTGTTTTTGATAAGCTCAGATTTGATGAAATCCCAATCTCCAGCTTGAGTTTCAGAAAGTTGTGCGATATTGTGCAGGCGTGATACTTCTGTTTGCAGAATCATCTCTACCGATTGCATAGCAGATGTGAGTATTGATAGATCTTCTGGTTTTGACTTCTTGCCACAGCCACAAATTGAAACTATAATAACAACAAATAATAAACTAAGAATCTTTTTCATCTCTCCCCCTTTTACATTGATGCATCATTGAGAATTGAGGATTTCATTGTCGAGAGATTTGTTGCTAGAGCAAATTCAACAAATAAAGAATGACTTAAATTAATATTTAAACAATCCCTCAATAATATCAGATGGAATAATAGAAGCTGGTTTGCGAATCTCAGCCAGCCTTTCCGCTGTTTCTCCCATTAAATAAGAAGCAGAAATAGCAGCATTTGTTATATCTAATTTCTGTCCCAGGAAGGAAATAATAATACCTGCCAGCACATCTCCACTGCCGCCGGTTGCCAAGCCGTCATTCCCGGAAACGTCGAAAATTAAGTTTTCTCCATCACAGAATATCGTTGTGGCACTTTTCAATAATACATTGCATTTATAGTATTGAGTAAATTCCATTAATTCTTTTATCGGATCAGCTTGAATGTCAGCAATTGATTTATTACACAGCCTGGCAAATTCTCCTAAATGAGGTGTGAGAACTACTGGTTTGTCTACAATCTTATCCAGTAAATTCCTGCTTCTAGAAAGAATATTTAAAGCATCTGCATCAAGAACAAGTGGTTTTCTCCAGAATTTAAGTATATCAGCGATTAATTCTTTTTTTTGTGTTGTAGTTCCAATTCCAGGACCGATGAGAAGAGCGTCCATGGTGTTGAGTTTATTGAAAAACCCCTCTTTGTCTCCCCTTACCAAGGGGAGCGGTTGAGTCATCACTTCCAGAAGTTGAGATTCGAAAATCTGCTCCATTCCGGCAGGATGAAAAAGCGTGATAATTCCAGCACCAGAACGTAAAGCAGAACGAGCTGCCATTATCGCTGCACCACTGAAACCGGGAGATCCGGCAATTATTCCTACTCGACCATAATTTCCTTTATGTGAGAAACGAGAACGAAGAGGATAATTTACATTTTCGGAGGTTACAAGCTTAGCTTTTGGAGGAAATTTCTCATAAACAGTTGTTGGAATTCCAATATCAACAACCAGAGTATCACCGCTTTTTTCGCGTCCTTTTCCCAGGAAATGTCCGTATTTGTAATTTGCCATTGTGAGTGTAAAATCAGCTTCAACAGCAACTTCTGCCTGGCCGGTATTGGCATCAACACCGCTGGCAATATCAATTGCTACAACTGTTTTCTCTGCTGAATTGATCTTATCCATCACATTAGTTCGCCAGCCAGAAACCGTTCCCTTTAAACCAACACCAAAAATTGCATCAACTATTAGATCAAATTCAGAAAGAACAAAATCTGCTGATTCAATTGGAATAATTTCAATTTTCAAATTCTGGCACGATTGATAATTTTCATGCGTTTCAGGACTCATTTTATCTGGTGAACCCAGCAAGAAAATAACAGTTTTATAATTCCACTCTTTTAGATATCGAGCAATTACAAAACCATCACCACCATTATTACCGGCACCACAAAAAAGAGCTACTTTAGAATCAGCATCGAATAGTAACCTATCCCGAATGAATTCAGCACAGCCTTTACCGGCGTTTTCCATTAATTCTTTACCGGGAATTCCAATCGTTTCTATTGTGTATTTATCGACGAAATACATTTCTTCACGTGGTAAAACGTACATGGTTTCTCCTATCTGTCATTGCGAGGAGTATAGCGACGTGGCAATCCTCTCTTTCTGTTCTTTCAGCATTATAGATTGCTTCGTTTACTGTCTTCAAGAAGAAAACTCGCAAAGACAATTCTAATTAATTAATTTTTCACCCCAGCACAACCTCGATGGTTGTTCCTTTGCCCATTTCACTTTCTAAAACACGGATCTTGCCATGATGATATTCTTCCACAATGCGATGGGCTAAACTTAACCCCAGTCCCCATCCACGAGCTTTGTTGGTTGTTCCGGGAAGAAAGATCTTTTTGTACATAGATTTGGCTAAACCAATTCCTTCATCGGAAACATGGACATAGATTTTTTCATTCTTTTCAAAAGCTTTAATTGTAATTTTACCACTTTTGTTCTGCATCGCATCCAAAGCATTTTTTATCAAATTTTCCAGCGTCCATGTTATCAGGTCAGGATCAATATTAAGCTGCTTTCCTTTAATACTGCTTTCAAAAACTAATTCTATTTTACGTGATTCCGTTGGTAATCGACGTTGAAATTGAGCTACTGTTTCTTCGATCATCTCATGTAAATTGCAATTCTGGTGCTTGATGGTAGAACCAACTTTTCCAAAACGGGAAGCAATTTTACTTAATCTTTTCACATCGTTTTTCATGTAAGAGAGCATTTCTAGTTTTTCGGTATCATCCTTATCTTGCAGCTTGCTTTCCATTACATCCAGCCAGCCGCCCAAAGAAGATAATGGTGTTCCAAATTGATGGGCTGTTTCTTTGGCCAATCCTACCCATAGCAGATCTTTCTCTCTTTTCTTCAAAGAATATAATCCGTAAATTCCCAACAGTACAAACACAATGATCAAAGCCATGTCGATATAAGGCATCATTTTTAAACGAGTCATGGTTTCGGAGTCACCATAATAAACATAGCTGTAGATCTTTTCGTCATCTTTGTTGAATTTGAGTGGAATTACCATTCCGTTAGCTTCCATTTTATTCAGCATATTTAATAAGACCTTCTGCTGTCTTTCATCCAGTTCGGAATATTCTTTATTTTGTTCGATCTCGATATTTTCCCAACTAAATGGAGTTTTAAGACTATCGGCCAGGATGATGGGATAATCAATATTGGGGATGATCTCTTCCATGAAATATTGAAACAAAAAATGCTCCAGATTTACATCGGCTGGAAGTCCTAAAAATTTGGAATAAAGGTCGGGTACAATTTCTACATCTTTGCGAATATCTCGCAGCAGCATATTGGAATATAAAATGAAGAAAAACAGCAGCAAAATGCTACCGATAATAAAATAAAACGTTACAAACTGGTTTCTTCTACTCGTCTTTTTTTGCAATTTCCCAGATTTCATCTAATTGCTCCAGGCTGGCATCCAGCATATTTATTTCGCTTTTTTTATAATGCCCTTCCACTTTACGAAAGCGGTTATCAAATTTATCAATTGTTCGTCGCAGGGCCGATTCGGTATCAAATCCTAATTTGCGGCAAATATTCACGATGGAGAACAGCATATCTCCAAGTTCATCCTGCATTTCTTCAATTTCTTTCTCCTGGAAGGCTTCAATAAATTCATGAATTTCTTCTTTAAGTTTATCAACTGCCGGTTCTATATCCGGCCAGTCAAAGCCAACAGAAGCAGCTTTTTCCTGCATTCGTTGCGCAACTATTAGTGCCGGCATAGCTCGTGGAATTCCATCGATTGCAGATTTACGAGACTTTTTCTTCTCTTCAAATTTAATTCGTTCCCAGTTCATTTTCACGCCGTTGGCATCGGTGGCATGACCATCGGCAAAAATGTGGGGATGACGACGAATCAGTTTTTTATTAATTTTATTTAAGACTTCTTCTATTTCAAAGGCACCAGCTTCTTTGGCTATCTGTGTCTGCATGATGATGTGCAGCATTAAGTCACCTAATTCTTCGGAAAGGTGAGTGTAATCTTTGTTTTCGATCGCTTCTACCGACTCATATAATTCTTCGATGAAATTTGGTATTAAAGATTCGTGGGTTTGTTTAAGATCCCAGGGGCAGCCATTTTCTTTATCACGCAATTTTTCGATGACTTCTATCAGTTTATCAAATTCTTTCATTTGTTTCCTTTTCTGATCCTTCGATACCATGCTGCGCATCACTCAGGATGCCAGAAGCAGTTGTATTTTCCTCTTCTTTTTCCCACTCTTTAACTTTTCGTCTATTCTTTATCTTTTTGCGAATTACACCAGCAATCAGAATTAACGGTAAAAGACTCCAGATCATGCCCGTAGAGGCAAGTAATAATTCTGCTCGAAAATGAGTTTTGGCATATTCCTCGAAAATTATTGAGAAATCCCTGGTAGTCATCAGGAAGCTTTTCCGAAAAGCTGATTCAAAGTCACCATTAGGTTTGGAATTATCCCATAATCGGTAAAATTCCTGCTTCTTTTGATACAAATATTTTACAGCCAAGCCAGATTTTGCATAGAAACTTTCCCATTCGATCTGGTTGCGAGGATAATGAAGTTTCATCATTTCCAGGCTGCGTGAATTTCCCATCACATAGTTCTTTGCAAAATTCATTTCCCGCTCAAATCCCAGATCTCCAGTGAAATAAACCGCCATCCCTTCATTGAACCAGAGCGGAGGATTACTCCAGAATTTTCCTACAAAATGATGAATATATTCATGAAACAAAATTCTTTTTAAAGCAGTTAGATTTTTCAGTTCTGAAGGATGCCGTAAAAATATCGTATCATTCTTTCGGTTATAAAAAGCCTGACTAAACTCTATGATATTACCATTCCCTTTAGTCCAAGTACTGTACTCCTCTTTATCTGCAGCAATTTTAATATTTATTTTAGAGTCTAAGTATGAACCGATAGATCTTTGAAAATTACGAATTTCGGCATCAAATTGGATAAGAACTTTTTCTATGATATCAATATCATTTTGTTTTCCGGATAGTGTAATATTTTCGAAAGTTTGTTCTGAAGCGTAGAAAGCAGATGTTGAAGTTATAATTAGCAGTATAAGAAAAATGAGTTTTTTTGTTATCATTCTCCTGCCAGTCTTTTTTTAATGAGAGCAAATAATTTTTGAGTATCGAATGGTTTGAAAATAACATCCTGCAGCCCATCTTTACGAGATTTTACCACAGCATGATTGGGATCATAGCCAAAACCTGTCATCATAATTATTGGTAATTTGTCGTTGTATTCTTTTGCGCGAGAATACAGCTCATAGCCATCCATATCTGGCATGGCAATATCGGTTATCAGTAAAGAGATATCTCCGTGCATGATAAGTGATAAGGCTTCATAACCGGAATTACAGGTACCTATATCCATATCTTTACAACAATCTTCCAATTCCATCTGCATATATTCTGTTACTGATTTATCATCATCAACAATAAGTATTTTCATTTATCTAAACCCCACCAGAAGCAAACTTTCATTATATAATCATTCCTTCAATTCAAAAATTTTATCAAAATCCTGAAGGGTCTTAATCAGAATAGCATTTATTTGTTCAAGCTTATTTTTTTTTAAATAATTATATATTATCCAGCGCTCAGCTAATTGGCTTTTATCATGAGCGAGAAGTTCATTCTCTCGATATTCGGGATTGAAGACCGTGAAATTGTGATATTTGCCATTCCTGGCAATCTCTGCAATCACTCCATTTTCAATGTTAATTGTTCTTTCATTTTGGAAAAGTTCATAATTAAGCCGTTTAGTAACATGGGAAAATTTAACAAAATCGTAATATTTCTGAATAATATGCAATTTCTCTTTTTGTTTCTCTGCTTTGGCAAATTCCAACTCATTTTTTAAGTTTTCAATTCCTTCCATCAATTTGGAAGTAACCTCTTCATCTGGCTTCATATAAGATTTTAACAGGATCTTTCCTATCTCTGTTTTGTCTTTTAAGCACCAGCCAAGACAGGTTTTTTCCTTTAAGCAATAGCAGGGATACTTATCATTTTCACAAGCTGGATATTGGAAGATCTCTGCCATTGTATCGATGAAGTCGTAAACAAAAAAACGTTTTTGAAATGGGCCTATATAATGAAATTCTTCCAAAGTATTTTCGGTGATATGAAGAAAAGGAACATTATAAAAATCCACAGCCAGGTAAATATACTGTTCATGAAGCTTAAAGCTGTTATTAAATTCTGGAGAATTCTCGTTCAGCAGAATCTTTTCTTCTATCAATGCAGAGAATAGATCCTCTGTAGCCAAATAGGAAATCTCGGTAGTCAAAGATGCCAGTTGAAAAACTTCTTTGTCATCCACTCTTGGTTCCAATAACCTTTGAATACTTATTTGCAGATTAACAGATCTTCCTACAAATAGAATTTTAGAATTATCTCGAAATAGATAAACTCCAGCTTCCTCAGGTAAATGCTGATTATCGATATCCTTTTTTTCAAAACTAAACATGTAGTTCAATGTTTTCCGCATAAAGCTGGTGTCAACAAAAAAGGAAGTTAGAATAGCCACAAAAGGCACTAACCAAAAAATGCTCACATATTTACACGGAAATCACGGAAGAAGAAACGGAATTGCGAATCATAAATTTAGTGCATGAAGGTTCTTCGTAGAAGAAAATCAGGATAGAAGCATCATAAACATGACGAGATTTTCTTTGCTTCGTTTCTTTTGTCGATTCAAAAGAAATGAAGAGCTGCATTTATATTCATAACCATTGATAATTAACTGATTATTCAGTTTCAATTAAACTTTGTTATGTCTTTAGGTTGGAAATATCTTCTAATTTGTTAAATTTTTAACTATGGAGGAAAAATGAAATATCAAAATAGCTATAAGATAGATTACTCACTGCGCGTGCCGAAACCAGAAGTTGATGAGCTTTTTCATCAGCGTTGGTCACCACGCTCATTTAGGAAAATTGAAATTAAACAAAATGAAATGGAAAGTATTATTGATGCAGCTCGCTGGTCACAAAGTGCCTTTAACGAGCAACCCTGGCGATTCTTGACTTCTACAGATGGAACTTTTGATAAATTTCTGAACCTATTGGTGGATCGAAATCAGATGTGGGCAAAAAATGCATCCGTGCTGGGTTTTATAATAACCAAAAAACAGTTCAGTCATAACGAGAAAACAAACAGGTGGGCTAATTTTGATACAGGTGCTGCCTGGATGGGATTAACTTTGCAGGCTCGCAAATTTGGACTTTATACCCATGGAATGGCTGGTATCAAACAAGATGAAGTTTACGAAGCTTTCGGTATTGATAAAGCAAAATACCGCGTAATCTGCGCTTTTGCTATTGGTGTTATCGATGAACCTGATAAACTGGATGAGAGTTTTAGAAAAATGGAAAAGCCTTCTTCTCGCAAACCTTTGGATGAAATATGGAAAGTAGGTGAGTGGAGAGAAAAGAGTAATTGTAGTTAAATGGAATAAATATCTCTATAATTATACTAGAAAAATACAATTTCATAGTGTTGTATTTTATTTATTTTCCCATACAGCATTTATTATTAACCATTCATTGTTCCATTTAATCAAGTGCACATAGTCTGTAAATTTTACGGAAGATATTTTCACCGATGCTGTTTCTGGGAGTACATCTAAAATATCTATTTCAATTTTTCTCTGTTCAACTGGTATTTCTTTTGCGCCACCTTCCCTTGTATATTTAAGCATAAGTTCTGTAGTTAAGTCTCATAATTTAGATTCACCTGTTTGAGAATCTACAAACACCATTCTTTTCGCAAGGTTAGGGTGTAGTGCACGCTGCATTCTATTTATATCTGCTTCATACCATCCTTCTATATAATCTAATGCTGTAGTTTTTATATTATTCAAATCTATCTTTTTCTGTTCAGATAAAAATGGTTTGTTTATTCTACTATTATTCATTAGATCATCTCCTCAATATTTTCACATTAAATATTACTCACCATTATGATACACTGCTATTTTTAACCTTTACTCCGCAACCACAATCACACCAGTTCCGGTTTTGTTATTTTGCTTCACATCCAGGCACATTAATAAAGCAGAAATGGGATAGAAAACAAGATAATAAAACGGCAACAGTAAAAAAAATAACTTTGAAATTCCCAGTAAACTCATTGGATATTTCATGATCAATAACCAGGCAAGATGGCCAAATTTTCCGTAAGAAAATTCAAAAGAAACAATATTGAATCCGGCATTTTCCAGTTTGGATATGATTTCATCTTTATCATAACCAGGTCGCACATGTTCTTCCACAAATTTTGCGGACTCGTCAAAAGTGCTGGGAGAAGAGATTATCAGCTTTCCACCTGTGTCTAAAACCTGTCTGAAATTCTTTAAAACCTGCACATCATCTTCAATGTGTTCCAGAATATCGATAGCAAATATCAGGTTGAACTTATCATTCGGCACATAATCCACCAAATCGGCCTGCTGGACTGTGAAATCCTGCCACCCAACTCGATGGGCATAATGGGCAAAAGAATCCATGTAATTAGTCTTCAGGTCAACTGCGTGAACTTTGGCTTTCCTAAAATGCTTAAGAATATAATAAGAGTATTGGCCAAAACCTGCACCGGCATCGTAAAACCGCAATTCTTTATCTTTTACAAAATACCTTTTAATTTCTTTTTTTACATACCATTGCCGCAATAACAACAGATCCAAAAGCAGGTAGAATAGCTTCCTAAAAGCCGGAACCCGATCTATCAAAACTGCAAATTTATCTTTGATTATATCGTAATGCATTACAATATTTCCCTGCACGCCCACAAGCCACCGGCTACATTGATATCTGATTTTGTAACAATGTAAACCGGATATTGTTCCAGCATCTCTTGTCTTATCAAACTGTTATGAAGTTCTTTCAAAAAATCGCTCTGCGGAATAAAATCAACATTTTTTTCTGTAGATGCGCCACACAGAAAAACTCCGCCGTATGGCTGAACAACAAGACACATTGCCTGCACGATCCTGCCCACAACTCGATAAAAATAATTCAATGCCTCCACTGCAAGGTCATCTTTATTTTGTAAAGCAAGATTAGCAATTTCAGCAGCGTTTTTGTTATCAATTTCTAATCCGCCAATCTTTTGCAGAGCCGAATAAGTATCTTCCAAACCTTCTCCACTTACAAAATCCTCATGATTCAAATAGAGTCGATCTTTCTTCTTAGCAAAAATCATTTTCATAATCTCGGCATGTTTTTCGTCAAAAGGAGGAATTTGAATATGCTGTACCTCCGAAGAAATCACATCGTAGAACATTTCTCCTGATTGAGTTTTTGTTTCTATCACACAACCTGTGCCAAAGCCCGTTCCGGGAGCAATAACTAATTTATGTTTGGAATATTTCTGAGAGTAATTTTCCGGCATAAAAAGCGTTTTGCAATATTCTGAAGGAATTTGATTTTTTGCTTCCATATCCAAAAGGCCATAACCCGCCAACTCCATATCATTAACCATAAAAGTTGATTCCGGTAATCCCCATTTTATCAAATCGATTTTTGAAATTACTGGACGGTTCAGCCAATTGGTCATAGCAACTTCTTTGCGGTCAATAACCGCACCAGCAAAGCCAGTAACACATTTATCCGGTTTCAAATCAGTAAAATCTTTGATCGAATTCTGAATAAATATTTCTAAAGCTCTTTTGTCGCCAATAATCGATTTATATTCATTAGATTTCTGAATAACTTGATCAGCTCCTATAATCTCACACTGAAGCCTGCTATGAGTTCCGCCGATATCAATAGACACATATAGTTTTTCCATAATTTATTTCACTATCCGTCTTTGTCCTTCGTCAAGCTCAGGATGACACAAGCTCAGACGGAATTCCAGATTTTGCGCTTTTTGTTACCATTAATTCGTTAGAAAATCAAAAATATTTCCCAGTGCACTTGTTTCAGCTTTATATAATTCTGTAAATTTACATTGGGTGCAGGTTACTGTGGTAAATTTCTTATTTTGAACATCAAAGACTTTTGAAAAACCTCCTCCAGTTGCAGCAAATTGATCAGTTTCATAGGCTGTATTTCCACATTTAGGACATTTCCATTTACTGTTTTCCATAATAATCCTCCGGATATTTTACTATGATTTTATTTTTGCAAAAAGGCATCAAGTGCGTCAATTAAAATGTTGGTTGAATAGACGGGATCACAGGATTTTCAGGATTAGTTATTCTCAAAGCAAATAAAAAACCTTCCGAAAAATCAATCCCGGAAGGCTTAAATGAAGTATAAACTCTAAAGTCTGTAGTCTGAGTTCCTACAAACTATAATATAAATTCATTTCATAAGGATGTGGACGATTACGAACAGCCACCACTTCCTTCATCTTTTCGGTGATCCAGCTTTCGATAAGATCTTCATTGAAAACATCTCCAGCCAGAAGATATTCTTGATCTTGCTTAAGTGCTTCTAAGGCTTCTTTCAAACTGGTGGGAATGGAAGCTAGTTTGGCCTGCTCTTCATCGCTCCATTTGAATACATTATCATCAAAAGGTCCAAAACCATTTTCAGGAGTTGGCATAATTTTGTTTTTAATTCCATCTAAACCTGCCATTAAAAGTGCACTCATCGCCAAATAATAGTTACAAGTTCCGTCACCTGTTCGGAATTCGAAGCGTTTCATTTCTTTGCTGGTGGCATATTTGGGAATCCTTATAGCTGCACTGCGATTAGCTAGACCAAAGAATAATTTCACTGGAGCTTCAAACCCTGGTAAAAGGCGCTTGAATGAATTTGTGCTGGGATTAGTAAAAGCAGTTAATGAGCGTCCGTGCTTAAGAATTCCACCTATAAAGTAGAGAGCCTCATCACTCAGATCGGCATAATTTCCTTCTTTGTAGAAAAGATTTTCACCATTTTTTCGCAGTTGAATATGGAAGTGCATTCCACTGCCAGCTTCGTCATATAGAGGTTTGGGCATGAAGGTGGCAGTCATATCATTCTCCAGAGCACAGTTGTGAATGATATCTTTTATATACATCATTTTATCGGTAATTTTCTCGAATTCGACCAATTCTGTTTCGATTTCCTGCTGACCGGAAAGACCAACTTCATGATGATGATAACGAACCGGACAATCAATCTCTTCGATCATCTGCACCATCTCTTCACGCACGTCGGCATATTTATCAAAAGGAGTATCAATGTGGTAACCTTTGCGGTTTGCTACAGCTGTTCCATCAATATCTTCATAACTTCCGGGAAGATCATTCTTGTTCTCAGCTGAAGTGAATTTATAACCAGCACTGTTCTTTTTGTTACGAATTTCCGCTTCATTGAAAAGATAAAATTCGAATTCGGGGATCCAGAAAGATTCATCTGCGACACCAGTTGATTCCATAAACTTCTGAGCTCTTTTAGCTACACTGCGCGGATCTTTTTTTACACCATTACGTGTATCTGCATCACAAATATAGGAAAGCATACGCAAAGTCGGATGATATGTGAACGGATCTAAAATCGCGGTACTTGGATCGGGCAGCAAGATCATATCTCCTGCTTCTACTGATTTCATGCCGGGAATGCTTGAACCATCAAAAGGAATTCCTTCTTTTAAAACATATTCCAATCTTCGTGCCGGACAGGAAATGTGGTACCAATTTCCGATCAGGTCGGAATATTTCAGATCTATTGTTTTGATCTGATGTTCTTCGATCATTTCATTCAATTTTTCTAAGGTCATAATTTATCTCCAAATATTTTTTAAAATCTTAGTCATTGCGAAACGCAAAGCATCGCGGCAATCATTTCTTTCTTCTCTTTCAGCAATTTAGATTGCTTCGTTTGAAGCCGCTGATCGATAACTCGCAAAGACGTTTTCTTCTGTATTCCCTCTCTCTGGGGAGGGTTAGGGAGGGGCTTTTCATTACAGCGTTATTCCTGTCAGCAATTTCAAAAAGAAATTAAGCGGCGGCATAATTATTGCCCCAATCAGATTTAGTTTAAAAATATACGATACAGCAAAAATTATCATTAGTAATTGAGCACCTTTTCGCTCTTGGGCTGTATATTTAGAATATGCTTCATCAGATAGAAATCCACCCAGGATCTTTGATCCATCCATTGGAGGGATCGGGATAAGGTTGAAAATTCCCAATGCCAAGTTTATCAGGATTGCATAGATAAGCATATTTGTAAAAAATTGTGCTATGCCTGAACCGGAATAGAGAAGATCAGGATTTACTGTTTTCAGCAGGTTAAATATAATTGAAAGAATGATAGCCATTACAAAGTTGGAAGCTGGTCCGGCAGCTGCTGTAATTGCCATATCTCTCTTCTGATTAGCAAAATTATATGGATTTACCGGAACAGGTTTTGCCCAGCCAATGTGAACAATGAATAGCATCAAAAATCCCAACGGATCTATGTGAGATATTGGATTCAAAGTAAGACGACCAGCTCGTTTAGCTGTGTCGTCACCCAATAAATAAGCCACGTATCCGTGACTGAATTCATGTATGGTTAGCGTTATCAGCAGAATTGGCAGCTGAATAACTATTCGAGTTAAAAAATCCATTAAACCTCTATTTCACTACTTTCAAAAATCTACGCTTTCCAACCTTTATTACAACTTCTTTTTCGATGAGCTTAAAGACATCCTGCTCTTTTTTGCCATCAAGGCTGATCGCATTCTGTTTGGCCATGCGACGAGTTTCACCACCGGAAGCACAAGTTTTGCTTTGAACCAGAATATCCAGAAGTGTAGTTGGTTCTGATATTTTGAATTCAGGAATGTTATCCGGAATATCTTTTTTCTTAAAAATAAGATTAAACTCTTCTTCTGCTCTTACAGCCGCTTCTTTTCCATGATAAAGTTCTACAATTTCTCTAGCTAATCTCTGTTTGATCAATTTTGGATTTATCTCATCATTTTTCAGTTGAGAGGCAATTTTCCCGATCTCATCCGGCATTACTTCAGTAGCATAATTAAAGTAGTTAATGATCATTTCATCAGGAATAGACATAGTTTTGCCGTATTTGTCTTTCGGAGTATCGAACACGGCAATGTAATTATTCAAAGATTTACTCATCTTTTCTTTGCCGTCAGTACCCATTAATATTGGAGAAAGCAGTGCGATCTGCTGTTCCTGTCCAAAGTAGCGTTGCATATCACGTCCGGCTAAAATATTAAATTTCTGTTCGGTTGCGCCCAGTTCCACATCAGCTTCGATAGCAACAGAATCGTAACCCTGTAAAATAGGATACATGATCTCATGCATTCCTAATGTGAGACCTTTTTCATAACGTTTACGGAAAGTATCGTGGGCCATGAATTGTGCCAGGGTGAATTTTCCCATTAATTTTAATACATCAGACATGGTCATTTCACCAAACCATTCGGTTTGCCAGCGGACTTCAGTTTTATCTTTATCCAATACCGTATAGAGCTGTTCCATGTATTTTTCTGCGTTTATCTTTACTTGCTCTTTAGTGAGTGGTGGCCGTGATTCGTCTTTACCAGTAGGATCACCGATCTGGGCTGTGAAATCACCAATAATGATAACTCCGATATGTCCCAGATCCTGGAATTCCCGCATTTTACGAATTGGAACCAGGTGACCGATATGCACATCATAACCGGTGGGATCGATACCGTATTTTATACGTAACGGTTTACCTGTATCTTTTGATTTCTGGAATTTCTTGATCAGTTCTTCTTCGGAAATGATCTCCTCAACTCCCTTGCGGATCAACTTCATTTCATTCTCAAACTTCATAATATCCTCTAAACATACTAAAATTAAAGAATTCCAATAGCTTAGAAGTGGTATTTCGTGTCAACTGAAAATAGGGAGAAGAGTAAAAGAGAGTAAGTGTAGAAATATATTCTTGAAGAAACAGAATTGTCATCACCGTTCCATGTAAAATTATATTTTGTTTCCCCTCGTCCTTCGACAATCTCAGGATGACACAAGCTCGGGGAAATTTGTTTCACGTTCTTCCCTTTCAAATTGAAAATGTCAATTTACATTTAATCCAATTTATCCTGTGCTTCTGTCATTTTTTGTACTTATCCACAAAAAAGTCATATATGCCTATTTATTAACATATTATACGCCAAATTGTGGATAACTTAAGATACATTAACTAGACTTAATTATCTAACTTCAAAGAAGTTGTAATAAATATAGGGATTTTGGTAATTGTTAATATAACTATTTCCGACCTTGACAAATCTTCTTTCAAATTAATTTTAGGTATGTTTTAATGCGTATTCAAGGTCGTTTACACGATTTAAGAGGATTGTGGATAACTAAGTTTCTTCTCCAATTCTACTTGTCTAATATGTATATTTTTGAGTACGTTGTGAACTCTGCTTTTGTTTGTGGATAACCTGTGGATATGTTTTAGTCACAGTTATCCAAAAAAATGAAGGATGATGAATATGATTGATTTTGACAGTTTCTGGAATGGTGTATTAAATACATTGCAAGATAACATAAGTGAACAGGGATTTAACACCTGGTTTAGTGAAACAAAAGTAATAGATCTTTCAGATAATTCGTTAATAGTGAAAGTTCCAACCCAGTTCATTGCCGATTATCTAAACAAAAACTATAGTGAATTAATTTCGGAAATTTGTTTCAATCTCTATAATAATAAATACAAGATAAAATTCACAGGTCTGCAGAACAAAAAGGTAACTACTCCAAGTTATGATAATGTCGTATCTATGAAGAAACCTATGAATCACCCAACTAAATTGAATCAAAATTACAATTTCAATCAATATGTAATTGGAACAAATAATAGATTTGCTCATTCTGCTTCACTTGCTGTGGCAGAATCTCCAGGAAACACTTATAATCCGCTTTTCTTATATGGCGAATCGGGGATGGGGAAAACCCATTTAATGCAGGCTATTGGTAATTTTGTAGTTGATGAACTTGAAGGTAAGAATGTGTTTTATATAAGCACAGAAGAATTTACCAATGAAATGATTGATGCCATCCGAACAAATACGATGCCCAGTTTCCGCAGCAAATTTAGAAATTTCGATGTTCTGTTAATCGATGATGTTCATTTCCTTTCCAAAAAAGAAGGAACTCAAGAAGAATTTTTTCATACATTTAATGCACTCTATGAGAAGAAAAAACAAATTGTACTTACCAGCGATCGTCCTCCTAAAGATATTCCTGATCTGGAAAAAAGATTGGTTACTCGTTTTGAATGGGGACTTCTAGCCGATCTGAAAAGTCCCGATTTTGAAACACGTGCTGCTATCCTTAAGAAAAAAGCAGATTTTGAAAACATAAATTTAAGCAGAGATGTAATTGAATTTATTGCAGAACATATTTATAGTAATGTTCGTGCTCTGGAAGGTTCACTGATACGCATTCTGGCTTACGCTTCCTATAATAATTTAAAAGTAGAAGATATAAATGTGGAAATAGTCAGTGAAATTCTTATAGATATGATCAGTGATAAGATTCAGGAAGTAAATTTAGATAATATTATGCAGAAGGTTTGTGATGCTTATAATTTAACTTCTAAAGAAATCTTTGATAAAACCAGAAAAAAGCATATCTCTTTTCCACGTCAGATCGCTATGTATCTTTCTAATCTGCTTATTCCGCAACTATCATTAAAAGAAATTGCACAATATTATAAAAGGAAAGACCACACCACTGTTCTACACGCCAAGAAAACAATTGAAGAACAATTCAAAAATGATCGAGAACTTAGAATACAAATTGAGCGATTGATAAAAGAGATTAAAAGGTAACAATTTAAATGGTTAGAATCATCAAGAGATATAGTTATACACTTATCCACAGGAGAAGATGTTCATGAATGTTGATAAACTGTTGATAAAAATCCTAAAATCCATTTTTGTGCATAAAGCTAAAAGTAAAAACAGTAAATCCACAAATTCTACACCAGGCAGCAATATTTGTAATGACCTTAAATACAACAAAATAAAGTCACTTGTTGTGAGTTATAGCCATATCCACAGCACCTACTATTACTACTAATATTTTAATATAAAAGGAGTTTTAATGAATAAAGGAATTAATATCGCAATTATTATCATCAGTTCAATGTTAATAATAATCGGATGCACAGATAAGAAAAATCTAACAGGAACTTCTGGTTTGGAAGGTCCTATACCAATTGAAATAGAAATATCTTCAGATATGTTCACAGATTTTTACAGCTATGAAGATAGTATAAGAAATTTTAATTCTGATAATTTGATGTTAGGTAACTATGAAAGCAATAATTTTAATAACCAAGCTGTTACACTTCTCAAATTTACTTCTCTGGTCGATTCTTTTGATCAAGTTGTAGATGTTAAATTAAACATAAGAATTAAAGAAAATTATAATTTTGATGTGATTGATAACACAACATTGAAAATAGGAAAGATGAAAATTGACTGGTTAGAATCAAGTGCAACTTGGTATAAACCAGCTGATGATACAACTTGGACTGATACTGAATTTTCTTTAACAGATGGAATTGATTTTGAATTTTTGGATGATATTGAAATATCTACCGAAGGAGATTCGTTGATTATTGAATTATCTGAAGAATTATTACAAAATTGGATCTTGGCCGATTCTTTAAATTACGGACTTGCTCTGTTTACAGAAGATGATGATAAATTCATTGAATTTTATTCGAGTGAATATTCCGATGAGAATGGACCCAAGTTGTATTTTGATTATACAGCAGCGCCAGAAGATACCTTGGAAACTTTATATAGAACTCCAACCAATGATATTCATATTTATAAAACAGATAATGATTTTACTGTTTATGAAGATAAACTAATAATTTCTAATATTCAACCAATTAAAATGTTTTTGAAATTCGACATTTTAAATTCTATTTTTATAGGGAGTCCATTGAATTCAGTTGAAGATACTTTAGCATATTTAGAAAGACTCACAATTAATAGAGCAGATCTGGTTCTGGCTTATGAAAGTGATAATCCATATCCAGAAGATTTAAATGCTTCCATTAATATTGATCCATTTATAATGATTTCACCTGATTTGAACCTTGAAAATTCTTCAATTCCAATGATAAATTCTGAAGATTACGAGGATATGTATATTACAAGCTCTAATGATAGTTTAAATAGCGATGCTTTCACAATAAATATAACCAGAATTATGCAGGCTATTATATCTGATGAAGATTATGATAATTGTGGAATTATGCTGAAATCAATCTATGAAAATAAAGATTTTAAACATAGCGAATTTAATCTTGAACCAAAAATAACTATTCTCTTCACACCACCAATTTCGGAGGAATAGAACCAAGTAGGAGCTTTTATGAAAAGAATTTTCTGGGTGTTATTGTTTTCCATAATTCTATTTTCCTGTTTGCAGCAGGAAGAAGAAGTTGATATTTTGGCGCAAGTAAATCAGGAAAAACTAACAGAAATTGATTTAAAATCTAATTTTACAGAATTAGAATGGAAACAATTAACTCAAGAAGATAAAAAAGATTTGGTTCAAGACTGGATAGAATTAACATTACTGGCCCAGGAAGCAGATAATTTGTTAATTTCTGAAACTCCGGAAATAAGAAATAAAATTTCATTTGCCGAAAAAAATATAAAGTCCAACGCTTTAATTGCTCAAAAATTATCTGAAGTAAGTGTGTCGGAAGATGATCTTTTTAACTACTATCGTGTACATAAGAGTCAATATCAGAAAAGTCATGTTGAATATAAAGTACAGCGTATTTATGTGAAAGATGAAAATCTTTTACCAGAAGTTAGGAATGAAATAAAGAATTCTAATTTTAAAGTAGCAGCACAAAAATATTCAGAAGAGAGTTTGGGTGCAAACGGTGGTTATATGGGATTTGTTGCAGAAAGTGGTATAAATAAAATCCTGTGGGATACTTTAAAAAATCTGAAAAGATATAATTATAAATCCGTAAAAGTTGATGATGGATTCTACATTATCCGTTATTATGATGTACAGAATGTGAAAACTGAAAAAACATTTGTGGAAGTGATTGACGAAATACGAACTACCCTGATTCGTGCCCGAAAAAAAGAAGTATTTGTTGAATTGATCGAAAGTTTAAAGAAGAAATCAGAAATATCACTTTCGATCTAAAAAAAATATTCAATATGTTAAATACAGGAGAAGTAATGAGAAAATTTGTATTATTGTTAATCTTTGTAGTCTTTTGTTTTAGTCTTCAAGCAGAAGTATTAGATAAGATCATTGCCAAAGTTGGCCGTGAAGTAATTCTACAAAGCGATTTAATTAAAAGAATGCAGCAATTGGAAGCAGCCGGAATGCTGAACCAGGAAGTAAATGAATTTGACATTCTTAATGATATGATTGAATCTAAATTAATAGTTCAGCAGGCCAAAAAAGAAGATTATGATGTAGATGAAAATCAAATTCGTGACTTGGCTGAACAGCAAATTCAGCAGATATCATCTCAATTTGAAACAGAAGCAGAATTTAAAAAAGAGTTGCGTGGTGCAAATTTAACAGTGTTGGAATTGAAAGAATATTATATAGAAATGATGACTGAGCAAAGATTACGTGAGCAGATCATAAGTAATGAAATCAAAAATAAAATTCATATTACAGAAGCAGAAGTAGAAGATTATTATAATGAAACTCTAAATGAGATTCCTCCTCGACCGGAAATGATAGAGCTGGGAATGATAATGCGTACTATCGAAGCTAGTAAAGATACCAAGAAAGATGCACTATTGGAAATTAACAAGATCCGAGAACGAATTATCGGTGGAGAAAGTTTTGCAGATGTTGCCAAAGAATGCAGTGATTGTGGTTCTGCACCTGCTGGTGGTGATCTGGGATATTTTGGTAGAGGTTCGATGGTAACAGCTTTTGAAGATGCTGCTTTTGCTTTAATGCCGGGAGAAATCAGCGATGTTGTAAAGACACCTTTTGGTTATCATATTATCAAAGTTGATGACATTAAAGATGATGAAATAAAAGCCAGTCATGTTCTTATTAAAGTAGAAGCAACAGAAGAAGATATTACTGCAAATATTAGCTTAATGGAAAATGTTTTGGCAAAACTGGAAGCCGGTGAAGATTTTAGTGAATTAGCTAAAACTTATTCTCAGGACGACTCTACAGCTGTAATGGGCGGAGTTATAGGAGAATTTACCGAAGATACTTTTCCTGAACTTTTCAAAGAGCATCTCGATAAAATTGAGATTGGACAGAATACAAATTTAGTAAGGGAAGATGTAAATCTCTATATCTTTGCTAAATTACGAAAAATAGAAGAACGACCTTATGAATATCAGGAAATTTACGATAAACTTAGAGAATTAGTTATTTCTAAAAAAGAAATGGAACTCTATGAAAATTGGATAACAGATCTGGTTCAAATCAGTTACGTTGAAATCCTGTTGGAGAAATAGAAAATAAGTGAATTTTTCAGTTTTTTATTCTACCCTGTTTGGAGTGGGATATTTTCCAAAAGCACCTGGAACAGCTGGAACTCTGGTTGCAGCTGTGGTTTACTGGGTATTACCAAATAGTTTTTTTGAATCGTTAAATAGTAATTTTATAGTTTTAGGATGTGTTTTAGTTCTCAGTTTTGTTTCTGTTTTCTTTATTTCAAAAGCAGAAAAAAAATTGGGTCATGATAATGGTAAGATCGTTATTGATGAGTTTTTCGGCTATTTTATAGCAATTGCATTTCTACCAAAAACACTTACTGTTTTAATTATTAGTTTTATCCTGTTCCGTGTTTTCGATATTTTTAAACCGGAACCGGTAAATATGCTACAGAAACTTCCCCGTGGTTGTGGAGTAATGGCAGATGATCTGATGGCCGGAGTTTATGCAAATCTGGTCTTACAGATTTTAGTGATTTTGAATTTTATAAAATAAGGAGATATTATGTTTTTTAGTTTATTACAAGCTGGTACACCAACAGCAGCACCAAATATGTTGGCACAGTTCTTTCCATTCATACTTATGTTCGCAATTCTGTATTTTCTCATTATTCGTCCACAGAGAAAGAAGCAGAAAGAACATCAATCTATGCTGAATGATGTGAAAATTAATGATGTCATTATAACTACCGGAGGCATTATAGGTAAGATAGTGAACATCAAAAAAGAAAAAAATATTCTTGTAGTGCGTATCGACGAAACTAACAATACTAAAGTTGAACTTCAAAAAACTGCAGTAGCTGGAGTTATAAGCGAAGAAAAAAAAGCAGTTTCCGGAGTGGAAAAATAATTACAGGTCTTTCATGAATAAGATAAAACCGAAAATTCTACCGATCAGGATTTATGGTGATAAAACTCTGCGAGAAATTGCAGAGCCGGTAAAAGAAATAACACCGGAATTAAAAGATTTTATCGAAGATCTCATATTAACAATGTATGAGACTGACGGTGTGGGACTGGCAGCTCCTCAAGTTGGATATGCTGTAAGAATTTTTGTAGTTGATGCTTTCTGGTTCCATGAAGATGGCAAAAAAGCCCCTGTCGTGCTTATCAATCCTGAATTTACAGAATTTGAAGGACAGATAGAGCATGAAGAGGGTTGCCTTAGTTTACCGGAGATCTACGAAAAAGTGGTTCGAGCTGAAAAGGTGAAGATCAAAGGATTAAATGAAAATGGGGAAGAAGTTCAATACGAAGCAGATGAACTTTTTTCCAGAGCCTTGCAGCACGAATATGATCATCTCGACGGCATTATGTTTGTAGATAAAATCCCCAAACTAAAGCGTATTTTTTTAAAGAGAAAATTACACGATCTGGAAAGCAGTACCGATAAGAACGGTGTAAATATAGGAAAACAGATGCATCATACACATGGTGAGTTGTAATCGAAAGACTATGCAAGGAATCTTTCAAAGATAATATTATGAAGCAATCTCTAATATTATTAAATAATAGGTTGCTTTACCTGAAATTGCAAGACTCAAATTGGAATTAATTTAGCATGCAAATTCAAAAAGTAGTTTTTATGGGAACACCACAATTTGCGATTCCTGCTTTAGAAGCTTTAGCTAATACCAGATTTAAACCAATTCTCTGCATCACACAACCAGATAAACCCAAAGGCAGAAAAAGAAAACTACAGCCTACTGAAGTGAAACTTGCTGCTCAAAAACTCGATATTCCCGTTATCCAACCGGATGATGTTAATTCAGAAGAAGTCTTGAATAAATTGAGTAATTTAAAACCAGATGTAATTATCACTGTAGCTTATGGTGGTTATTTAAAAAAGAAAATACGTCTTCTTCCAAGATTCGGATGTCTAAATTTACATCCTTCTCTTCTGCCAAAGTATCGTGGTTCTGCTCCGATGAATTTCACTTTATTCAATGGAGATAAAATTACTGGAAACACGATTTTTAAAATAATGGCAAAAATGGATGCAGGCCCAATTCTATTTCAATCAAAGTTAGAAATCCTAGATGACGATTGCTATACTTCACTTTACAAAAAACTCTCCAAACAAGGCTCCGAAGAGATTATTCATGTTTTAGAAAAGCTGGAATCAAATCGAATAGTCCCTGTTAAGCAAAATCACGAAAATGCAACATTTAGCCATAAATTGCACCATGAATATTTTTTAATTGATTGGAATAACACAGCAGCAAGCATTAGAAACAAAGTTCGAGGATTAGCCGAAATCCCTGGAATTACAGCTTCATTTAGGGGTTCCAGAATAAAAATAATCGAAGTAGATTTTCTGGAAAACAAATCCAAATCCAGTCCTGGAACTATAGTTGAAGTATTAAAAAACATAGGTTTCGTGGTTGCATCAAGTGGTTTTGATATTCTGGTAAAGCGTGTGCAGCCAGCCGGGAAAAAGATAATGACTGCTCATGCTTTTAGCCTGGGAGCTAGAATAGAAAATAATGAAAAGTTCGAAAATGGATTTTAACTTCAATAAGTTTTAAAAATTCTAATGAAGAAAAAAGAAAAAAAGAAATTCAAACGTAAAAATGTAAAACTACAAAATCTAAATATAGATAACATCGAAGCCTTTGAAGAAACAGATATAATTGAAGATAATCGTTCTACTAAAAAAAATCTTGGTAAAGCAGAAATCAGTTCTAAATCTAACCTTAAATTAAAAAAAGGCAGAGTGCTGGAAGTAAAGAGCAACAATACTTTTTTTGTGGAAATAGGTGATGAAAAACTTGAATGTTATTTGAGTGGGAGATTGAGGCAGTTGAATTATAAAACCCGCACTATAGTTGCTGTTGGTGATTATGTGAATGTAGATTTTGCTGAAGAACCACGAATTGAAGAGATTTTACCACGCAAGAATAGTCTTTCTCGATTTTCTGAAAATAATTTTCAGAGCGAAGTTATTATTGCTTCAAACCTGGATCAGGTAATTATTACAACATCAATTAAAGAACCAGATTTGAATTTGGGTTTAGTAGATCGTTACATTTGTACTGCCCGTTTATTTGATATTATTCCGGTGATCTGTGTAAATAAAATCGATCTTATTGAACATTTCATTGTGTTAAAAAATGAAATGAAATTTTATTCAGATAGTAAGATAAAAGTGATATTCTGTTCTGCAGAAACAGGTGAAGGTTTGAATGAACTTAAATCTTTGTTATCTCAGAAACAAACTGTATTTTCAGGCCTATCTGGAACAGGAAAGTCATCAATTATTAATCAGATTCAACCAGGTTTAAACCTGAGAGTAGCAAATGTGAGTGATGTAACCAGTAAAGGTATGCATACTACAACCAGCGCAAAGCTGATAGAATGGGAATTTGGCGGATATTTGGTTGACACACCTGGCATTAAAACATTTGGTTTACATCGTGATGATAAGTATAGGATTTCCCGTGTTTTTCCGGGAATAGATTTGTTATATGAAGAATGTAAATTTGATGATTGCAGTCATGATCATGAAGCAGGATGTGCAGTTATAAATGCTGTAGATAAGGGAGAGTTTCCCGTGGAACGTTATAACTCATATTTACGGCTGTTAGAGTCATTACAGTAAGGATGGATCATGAAAAATTTCGCTGTATTTTTTAATCCTAACTACATAAATAATAAGACAGTATTCGATCTTCTGAAAAAGTTGCATAATACCAAAGAAATAAACTTTTATAAATTCAAAGAACAGAATGGTTTTTTACCGGATTTCATCGAAGAGGTGAAAAAGAATACCAAGTTAGATTACATTCTTTCTTTTGGGGGAGATGGAACATTCCTACGGGCAGTTCATTTTTCTTTGCAATCTCAAACTCCGATTTTAGGCGTAAATCTTGGTAAGCTTGGATTTTTGGCCGACAGCAGTTTGGAAGAGTTAGAAAAATCGATAGATGACCTGAAAAACAATAAATTTAAAATTCAGGAAAGATTATTATTAAATGTAGTGGTTAAGCGAAAAAACAAAATTATTCTTACCGATATTGCCTTGAATGATGCAGTTATCTACAAAGGACAGACTCCACGGCTTTTTGATATAAAATTTACCAGCAATCAGAGGTTTGTGGTAGATACTCGTTGTGATGGAATAATTGTAGCAACTCCTACCGGATCGACTGCTTATTCTCTTTCGGCTGGTGGTCCTTTGCTTTCTCCGGTAATGGATGCGATTATTGTTGCACCACTTAATCCTCATATTCTCAGCGTTAGACCTATGGTTTTTCCAGCTCAAGATAAATTAGAATTTTGTATTCAAGATTCCCATGAACAGGGCATTTTGCAACTTGATGGAAGAAATGCTATCGAGCTGGATAGAGGTGATGATATCATTGTTACAAAAGCCAACAAGAAAGTTAAAGTTATCAAACTTACAAATAAAACATTCTATCAGATCCTTCGTAAGAAATTTCACATGGGTAGAAAATGATTCAAAGTTTGAAGATCGAGAATTTTATAATTGTTGATCAACTGGAAGTTGAATTTGCTGATGGACTGCAAGTTTTATCGGGTGAAACTGGAGCCGGTAAATCCATTATTGTAGGTGCGATAGATCTAATTCTTGGAGGTTCTATCCGCCCAGGAATGCTTCGTAATGAAAACAAGCCAGCTATTCTGGAAGCTGTATTCGATATAGATATCAGAAATAAATTACTCTTGGAACTTTTAAAAAAATATGATGTTGATGAAACTGAAGGAGAGGTATTTTTACGGAGAGAAATTGGAGTAAATTACCGTAGCAAAAGTTTTTTGAATGGTAGAAGAATTGCAAATTCTATAGTTTTGGAATTCCGAAATGCACTTTTAGATTTTCATAGTCAGCGAGATCAACAAAAACTCTTTGATCGAGATTATCAACTGGAAGTCTTGGATATTTATGGCAATTTAAAAGTAGAAAGAACAAAATTCGAAAATAACTTTCTTTCTTTGGAAAACCAAATAAAAGAATTACAAAAATTAATAAGACAAGAAAAAGAACATTCCGAAAAAATTAAACTTTATAAATACCAAGTTCTAGAAATTGAAGCAATTAACCCGCAATTGAATGAAGATAGCACTCTTCAGGCAGAATTAAATTTGCTTTCCAATGCCGAAGCAATTTTGAATCTCGCTTCTGAAATGGAACAGCTTGTTTATGAAAAAGATAATTCTGTCTATGATACACTAAGTTCATTTATGGGGCAGTTATCGATCTTTGAACAAGATAATGAGATTATTTCGCAATCGGTGAATAATTTGCGCGAAGCACTTACCAATCTAGATGAATCGATAGGTGGAATGCGGGAAATACAAAATGTGATCGATCTTGATGGATCTCGATTGGATGAAGTTCAAGATAGATTAAATAGTATAAATTCCATGTGTAACAAATACAAACGATCTTTAGATAAAACCTTGGAATATAAAAATGAAATGCAAAATGAAATCGAAGATTTTTCCAGTAATTCAGAAAAAATAAACAGCATTAAAAATGAGATTGATCTGAAAATCGAAAAAGTGATAAAATCTGCAGAACAGCTTTCCAATAGAAGACAAAAAGCAGCTCGAACCTTTGCCAAAGAGATCGAAGTAAATATTAAACAATTGGCAATTCCGGATGCAGCTATAAATATACAATTTGAAAAGCTGATAAATAGTAATGGATATTCAGCCAAATTAAATGGTATTAATTCTAGAGGATTAGATTCAATAGATTTTTATTTCTCTGCGAATAAAGGAGTTAAATTGCAGCCATTTCGCGTTGCAGCTTCTGGAGGAGAGCTCTCAAGGTTCCTGCTTTCAATTAAAAAAATACTTTCAGATCGACTTGATAATCGTACCATTATCTTCGATGAAATTGATGCTGGGATTGGTGGAAAAACATCTGAGTTATTAGCAGAGTTTATTCATAAAATTGGAAATTACCATCAGGTAATTTGTATTTCTCATCTTCCACAAATTGCTGCTTATGCAGATACTCATTATGCTATAATTAAAAAAAGTAAGGAAAAATCATCTGAAGTAGATGTGAATATATTGACCGATAATGAAAGGAAAATAGAAATAGCTAGAATGTTGTCGGGTTCGCAAAGTGAGCTAGCCTTGCAGCATGCAGAGGAATTATTGATAAAAAGTAAGGAGAGAGTGTAATGCTAAGATTACGAAATGACGTAAAATTTATAATTATATTAATAGCCATATTAGCTTCAATTTTTTTTGGAGTTAAACGGTCAGGATTATTAGAAGCTTTTTCACCTCAAAAAGTATCTTATAACACAAAAAATGCAGATAAAATATTTGAGCAAAGCGACAACAAACGCAAAATATCAATGCAATTTGAGATTGAAGAAATTACCGAAATATCCAATGTAATAAATGATATTATATTTAAAGAAGGTGTAACAACAAAATACTCAGATGGAAAAGATAATATTCAACTTCATATTCTGGAAATTCCAAAAGCAGAATCTGAAAATACAGTTAACTCACTTCGGAAAGTGAAAACATTAGAAAAGGAAAATATTCAAACCAGCCCTTTCTCGGCTTTTGAGGCCAACGTAGAAGAAAACATTAAGAACAATACAATAACCAAAAATAGAATTCAAGCTATGATTAATCGGACAACTTCACCTCAGAGCATGGCAAATTTCAATCATCAATTAGAGATGATCCAAACTAAGATCGATAGTTTAAATAATTTAAAAACAATTCAACAGCATAATGGCGAATTTGATCTGATCTATGTTTCCGCAATCAAAAATCTTACTGGTGAAGATAGGCTTGGCGCTGCTATCAAGAAATTCTTTTTTATCACCATAACAATGATGATCTTTATTACTATAGTATTAGTAATTGTATATTTTTTCTTTGTAGCACTTACTAAATTGATGGAATTGCTGGGAATTAAAGCTGCAAAAAGTGGTAATACATCAAATTACAACTACGGCTATACTCGAGGAAAGAAAAAGATCAAACGCAAATATGTGAGCCAGGAAGAAGCAGATAAAAAGAAGGCTGAAGAGGAAGAGGAATAGCCTAATAATTAATCCACAATTTAAATCTTTAAGATAGCTTAATTTTCTACACAGGAGGTAGAAATGGATCCTTGGATGATTTGGGTAGCAATTGGAGTGATCTGCATTATAATAGAGATATTTACTCCAGGTTTTCTTTTTATGAGCTTTGGTATCGGTTCTATCATTACCGGTCTTTTTGAATGGTTGTTTACAATAGGCGTACCCTATCAGATTCTGATTTTTGCGATCGTTACATTTATTGTTTTTCTCTTTATGCGCAAACTCAGCAAGAAGATCATTTCAGATGAAACAGAACCGAGTAACGTTGACGCTTTGATCGGAAAAAAGGGAACAGTTACTAAAGAAATTCCTGTAGATGGTAGGGGATATGTTAAGATTGGTGGTGAGGAATGGTCTGCTATTTGCCAGGACAACTCTCTTCTAAAAAAAGGACAGAAAGTAATTGTGAACAAAGTAGAAGGTAATAAATTGATCGTAAAATCAGTTGAAGATTAAAAATCTAAAACATCTCATGAACAGGAGGTAAAATGACAGTAATTTTTGTAATTCTAGCATTTCTGGTAATATTTTTTGTAACAAAAGGTCTGATAATTGTAAAGCAGGCTCAGGTTATAATTATTGAAAGATTGGGTAAATATAACAGAACGTTAGACAGTGGTCTTCACATCATCTGGCCGGTTGTAGATAAACCTCGCCAAATTAACTGGCGTTATGTAAAAACAGATTTTAAAGGCAATAAATTCGTTCAAGTAAAAAGCGAAACTCGCATCGACCTTAGAGAAACAGTTTATGACTTTCCAAAACAAAATGTAATTACCAGCGATAACGTTTCTATCGAAATTGATGCACTTCTATATTTTCAATTAACCGATCCATTTAAGGCTGTATATGAAATCAATAATTTACCTCATGCTATAGAAAAACTAACTCAGACAACCCTTCGTAACGTGATCGGTGAACTTGAATTGGATAAAACTCTTACCTCTCGTGATACAATTAATAGCAAGCTGCGCAATATTCTGGATGAAGCTACAGATAAATGGGGAGTGAAGGTTAACAGGGTAGAGCTTCAGGATATCAATCCTCCCCAGGAAATCAAAATGGCTATGGAAAAGCAAATGCGTGCCGAACGAGATAAACGTGCCAAAATTCTGGTTGCAGAAGGTGATAAAAAATCTCAGATCCTGGTTGCAGAAGGTGATAGAGAAGCTAGAATTACCAGGGCAGAAGGTGAGGCTCGAGGTAAATTTCTGGTTGCCGAAGCTGAAGCAAAAGCAATTAAAGAAGTTGCCATGGCTGTGGAAAAAACCGGAACTAATCCAGCTGAATACCTGCTGGCAGTTAAATATATCAAAGCTTTCAGCGAAATAGTTCAAAATGGTGATAAAACCGTGGTTGTTCCCTATGAAGCATCAGCTATGCTGGGCTCTGTTAAAGCTATGGAGAAAATTTTTAAGAGCTGATTTATTGCTATTGGAGACTTCTAGTAACTAAATTTCTAATAGTAGAACTAATTTGACAAAATACAGGGAACAAAGTGATTTGTTCCCTGTTAATTTTATGTTAGATTATGACAGATAAGGAGATAGATATGTCAGAAATATTTGCGATTTACGGACGAGAGATCCTCGATTCTCGAGGAAATCCAACTGTGGAAGTTGATGTACAGTTAGAATCAGATGTAATTGGTAGAGCTGCCGTTCCCAGTGGAGCATCTACCGGCGAACATGAAGCTGTGGAACTTCGAGATAACGATGCCAACCGTTACCTGGGAAAAGGTGTATTAAAAGCTGTAGAGAATATTAACGAGATAATTGCACCTGCTTTGATCGGGATGAATTCAGAAGATCAGACAGAGATAGATAGAGTGCTGCGAGAACTGGACGGAACTTCTAATAAAGGTAAGTTGGGAGCGAATGCAATCCTGGGTGTTTCCCTGGCTTGTGCCAGAGCTTCTGCCGAAGAACTTGGAATGCCCTTATATCGCTATATTGGCGGTACAAATGCTTGTCTATTACCTGTTCCTATGTCTAATATTATTAATGGTGGTAGCCATGCAGATAATAATGTAGATCTGCAGGAATTCATGATCATGCCTTTGGGTGCAAGCAGTTTTCGAGATGCTTTGCGTATGAATGCTGAAGTGTTTCATGCATTGCGAACTTACCTCAAAAAAGAAGGACATAATACGGGCGTGGGAGATGAAGGCGGATTTGCTCCGGATCTAGATTCCAACGAAGAAGCTTTGCAGGTGATAATGAAGGCCATCGAAATAGCTGGTTATCGTCCAGGAGAAGATATTTATATTGCACTCGATCCTGCTGCCAGTGAGTTTTTTGAAAATGGAAAATATAATTTGAAAGCTGAAGATAGAATTCTTACCTCGGAAGAAATGGTAGATTATTATGTAGATCTGGTGGATAAATATCCAATCATTTCTATTGAAGACGGCCTGGCTGAAGACGATTGGAAAGGCTGGAAGTTAATGAATGAGAAGCTTGGTAAAAAAATCCAGATTATGGGGGATGACCTTTTTGTAACCAATGTTGAACGATTAAAAATGGGAATTGAACAGGATTGTGCGAATTCGATTTTGATTAAACTTAACCAGATAGGTACACTTTCTGAAACACTGGACACTATAAACCTGGCAAAAACACACAATTTCACCAATGTGATCTCGCATCGTAGTGGAGAAACATCCGATACATTTATTGCTGATCTGGCAGTGGCTGTAAACGCCGGTCAGATCAAAACCGGATCACTCTGCCGCAGTGAGAGAATTGCCAAGTACAACCAACTGTTACGCATTGAGGAAGAATTAGGTGAGAATGCCCGTTACATTGGCAAAGAAGTTTTTTATAATTTGAAGTAAAATTTATTTTTTTGAAATTTGGTAGAGTGGGCAATTGCCCACCTTACTTTTATCTGGAGGTTTTGTGAAAAGAATATTACTAATTCTACTGCCTATTTTCATCCTGGCCGGTTGTGCCACCGAAGGTGAGATCAAGATTATCAACCGCACCGATTACAATCTCTATTTCTCGATTAAAAACAATGATTACATTTTAGAAGGCTCTGAAACTTCTGATCCTTCCCAATCCATTGACATTGATACCGGTAAGCAGTTCCTCTTCTGGGGAGATGACGAAAAGGCCGTACCGATGCATCTGGAAGGAGAAACATTCATGCTGCAGGATGCCGATGCCTCCGGTAATCCCAATGGACTATTCTATACGGAAACAACTCTTCATGTTGAACCAGATAAAACCCTTAAAGTCTTTTGTGATGCTTCTCATGCTGGTGTGAAATTAATTAATAACACTTTGCAGGAAGTTGAATACTTGAGCTATTACACCGATGATTCAGATACTTTAAAAACACTAAATTATGAACCAATTTTAAGCGGGGAAACTTTCTGGTCACGTTTGAAAGCTTCCACCGTTTGGGATTCGATTATTTATTCATTTGTCGTGGAATTTGAAGATGGAACTATTAATGACAGCAGTAATTTTGATATTGAAGGATTAGAACTGGATGAGCAATATGAGATTGAGTTGGATTTGAATAACTAATAGAAGATCATCATCGCTTCAGAAAGGACAAATTAGTAGGAAATCTTGCTATTCTCAATTCTAAATAATTTATCATCGTCAGAAAGTTTAACAATAAAGAATTCTTCCTTATCCAATTCAGGTGGTAGTTTATCTTTAAGTATCGAAGCTACAAATTGTATATTACTCCTATTAACTAGTTCAGAGATTTTTACTAACTGATTATCATGCATTAATTCTTTTTTATCATTTAATAAAAAATGCATACAAGGAATATTTGTTTCATCAGCAAAAAAAGTATAAGCTATATCAAAACATGAAATTTCGCCTTGTTTTTTCCCAGAGCTAAAGTTTAGGTTAAATGCACTAAATTTATATAATCGCTGACCCTTTTTATTTCTTTTCTTTTCATATTTAAGAGCATACTGCTCACCATATAATATTTGTGAAGTAGCAGCAAAATGCTCATTGAATTTATTTAATTGTTCTTTTAAGGTTCTTTCAAAATCTTCTGAGAACAGTTCATCATCTATAGAATTCAATTCTATATCAAATTTGTTAAGATTATCTTCTACATTTTTAAGTTGTTCAATAATTTTTTCATATTCACCTTTTTTTCTAAATTTTTCAGTTAATTCGGTAATAATTAATTCAAGTTCTTCAAATGAATCGCTCTTTGCTATTATATTTGCCAACTCTTTCTCTTTTATTAAATAGTTTTGAAGAAATGCGTTCTTATCTCTAATTTTCTTTTCAAGTTCAGGAAGTTCTTTCGTAATATACTTTGCTTTTTCTTCTATCATTTGATTGTGATAATGAACCAAATCTTCAAATGTTTTTTGGATAGTTCCAAGATTATTTGTAGCTTGTTGATATATTGAATTCAATTGATTCAAATCTATCTCTGAATGATTTGCTGATAATTCTTTTTCAGTTTCGATTATTAATTCACGTCTAAGTTTTAAATTACTTATTTCTGTGCTTAACATATTTATAGAGTATTTACAACTATTCATTCTATCTAAATCAGCTTCAAAATCTTTATTTATATTCATTCGAGATTTTCGTTCATTTAGCTCAGTTATATCTTTTTCAATTAATGACAAAGCTGTTTCATAAGCTGATTTTGTTTGAATTGATTCTAATCTTCTTCTGAAAGTATCTTCCTGCTTAATTTTTTGTATAATTTCTTGTTTGGAATCTCCTTTTGAAAAATCACACCCCAAAAGAAAAAGATATAATGTTTCATATTCAGCGTCAGAAGTGTATTTATCTAGGGTCTTTAAAGTATTGTTGATACTAATATCTTTATAACGTATATTATGAGAAATAATTTGTCTGAAAGTTGGCTTTGAATTGAAATGTTTTGGATAAAATAAATTAGAGAGTCGATTTAGATACTCTTCTTCAGTATAATTAACACCATTAATTCTTCTAATTGTTTTTTTACGTCCCAAGAAGTTTCGTTCTATTATGACAGGTGAAGAATTTTCTTTATTAAAGCATTCGACAAGCTTAAGAGTAATCAGTACTTCATTATCAATTAAATAATTTTTCACTAATTTATAAATATCTTTTTTTGTTTCAGGATCTTCCCAAATTATTTTAGCATTTGCCCCAAAGCAGAAATCAACAAGTTTTAACGCTGTGGTTTTCCCCACGTTGTTACCAGTTATGTGCCCTTCGCTTTCATCAATAATTAGATTAATTCCCTTATGAAATGGAATAGTTCTGATTATTTTCGAATCACTCGATATTGTTAATGTTTTCAGGAACATAATTTAACCTTGTTTTCTTTTAGTGTTGCTACGTTAATAAGATACAGCCAATCCAAACAAAGAATGAATACAGAGAATGTCATGTTATGAACCGTTTTCACAACCTGGTATAGTTCTATTAACTCAACATTTCCTTTCTGTTGTAGAACTTGTAAAACAATAGCACCATTAAAGTATATGCAATTAAATGGATGTATATTATCTGGTAGTAACATCTTTATAACCTTCTGGATTTTCAAAAAGCTTACACCGAATAAATGCATCAACCACCAAAACATCAACGCAGAGCTCCAATTCATCTATAGGAATTGACTTGAAATTCAGGCTATTAGTAATCTTATCGATTATCGAATCAATAATTGAAAAGAAAACTTCATCGGCCGAATTCTTCTTCTTGAGTTTTGTATACTCTCTTTGGATTGAGGATAAAACTGACTTGCTTTTATTAAATCCCATTTTATCAAATTCTGAATACTTTGAATCTACTTTAGGATAATAAACATAATATTTATCAATGGTACTTCGTGCTAAGTCTAAATCGTTATAGGTTATTTTTCTTTCAATCTCAAAACTATTTGGAATACCAGTTATCGGTTTTTCATCCCAATTTTCTTTTGCTAAGATATTTATAATTGTTGCAAGATTAGAATCAAACTTAACTATATCTATTTCATTACCGAGTTCTTTTCTAATGAATTGATAGATTGCTTTTTGGTTATCAATATCTGAAATTAAAATGTTATTCATAATAGAAGTAATATCATAAATGTCTGTTAATGGATTAAAAATAATCTGATATGGATTTGCGAAATTATTCTTTCTTAGATTACTAGCATCTTTTGCAATTGAAATGAATTTGAAAATAAAATCGGAATGTTCTTTAATTATAGTTTTTTCAAGTGCTGATTCAATTTTGCTTTTCGTATTAGTAGCAGAAACCTGAATAATAATCTTGTTCTCTTTATCAATTAAATCTATAGCTGGTACATTTTGCAACTTAGTATTAAGGTTTTCAAGTTTATATCCATATAGCAAATTAAAAAGATGAAGATAGAAATTTTCAGAATGCATATGCAATCCTAGCATATTTAGCTTTCCACTTGTAATAATTCGGTGTGCAAGGGTGTGAATTTTTTCTTCAATGTAATTGTAATAAGCTGTTCTATTCATTTTTCTACTCTCATTTTTGATAAAACGAACCTGTTATGTGTATAATAACTGTCAAATGATTTGCATATTGTCATTTTTTTAGTTACAAATTTGAATTAATTAAATACCTCACATCTTTTTTTCAAAATGTAGTAAAGAAAAATTACAACGTTATTGCTTCCTCATTACCTTAAACATTCTAATCATACGCCAGCCGCATTTTCTCATCTGCCAAAGTCGATTGAATTATATCCTGCCAGGCTGTACTTTTCCAGGTTCCCAGCTTTTCATGCATTAAAAGGTATTTTTGCGGAATTGGGTGAGTGCCGTAAACTACTTCCAGATTGTATTTTTTCTCGATATAATCTTTGAAATATGCGATAAGCGGACAGGGCGGATAACCCACAATTAGTCCTGTAGGCAGGTGGATTTTATTTGCACCATTTTTGAGCATTTCATCCACTGCATATTCGATGTTACCGCCGGGGCAGCCATCGCAGGAAGTGTAGCCCACAATTTCTACATCCATATCTTTGTATCGTGCAAACGCACCTTCTCTTTCCCGTACGGATCTGAAGCATTTTCCTCCAGCACAACGTCGATAACGGTCGCAAATAAAAATCCCGATTTTAATTTTTTCTTTCATCTTATTCCTCCACAACCTCAAACACACTCATCTGTGATTGATTAGGAGTAATGCCGAAATGCTTGTATGATTTGTAAGTTGCTTTTCTACCTTGTGGAGATCTGTCTAAAAATCCCTGCTGAATTAGGTAAGGTTCATAAATTTCTTCCACAGTACCGGCATCTTCGCCTACGGCAACTGCCAGGGTTTTCAAACCCACCGGGCCACCGTTGTAATTTTCCATTATAGTTATCAGAAGACGTTTATCCATATCGTCTAAACCAGCGTTATCCACCATCAGCATTTTCAAGGCTTTAATAGCGATTTCTTTAGTTATTATACCATCACCTTTGATCTGAGCATAATCCCGCACACGGCGCAGAAGACGATTAGCTACACGAGGTGTACCACGGCTACGTCGAGCAATTTCCTTCATTCCTTCCTGTTCCAATGGAATTTCCATTAATCCAGCCGAGCGGTTGATAATATGTTCGATACTTTTCACATCGTAGTAATCCAAACGTAATACCAAGCCGAAACGAGCGCGAAGGGGAGAAGTGAGCAATCCTGCTCGGGTTGTAGCACCGATTAATGTAAATGGCTCAATATCGATGGAAAGTGAGCGCGCAGATGGACCGCTGTCGATGATAATTTCCATATTAAAATCTTCGATGGCGGGATACATATATTCTTCCACTACGTGATTCAGGCGGTGAATTTCATCGATAAAGAAAACATCGTTACGCTGCAGATTTGTGAGGATTCCTGCCAGATCAGGAGCTTTTTCTAAAACAGGCCCAGCACTCACCTTTATTTCTACATCAAGTTCATTGGCAATTATATTAGCCAGCGTTGTTTTTCCCAAACCGGGAGGGCCGTAAAACAAAACGTGATCCAGTGGCTCATGGCGTAACTTAGCTGCTTGAATGGATATATCTAAAATCTCTTTAATCTGTTCCTGACCTACAAAATCGTCTAAAGTTTTAGGCCGCAGCGTTCTATCAAAATCTTTTTCTTCCGGTATCTCCACCGGATCTGTAATTCTTTCCAGCATATTTATCCTCTTCTTCTTCTCAAAATCATCAAAAGTAATAAAGCTATAAACACTATCCCGATGACAAGGAAAATAATAGGAGTTGATTCTCCATACTCGAAAAGACGAGAAAATATTGTCCAAATATAATACAACTGGCCGATGATAATAAGAAAGGCAAAAGACCACTGCCCAACCGGCTTCTTCTCATAATCATTACTGAACGGATATTTTTTAAATATTGCACGCCAGATGAGATAACCACCACCGATTATCAAGACTGCAAAAAGTCTTTCAGAAAGCATTTTTTACCTCCTATTTCGTTTTTACCCCCCTTTATAAGGGGGAATCAAAGGGGGTTTTCTATTATCAGTATGAATTGTACAAAACCCCTCTCTGCCTTCGGCATCTCCCCTTTCAAAGGGGAGAAAATCATTTCACTCCAATTGTGGCCGGGCTTTTCCGTCCTACAATGGGACCATCGATTACTTTGAATCCAGCATTTTCCATATTTTTACGAATCCATTTTGTACAACTGTATGTGCTAAGTTTGCCACCAGATTTCATTTTACTATATACTTTTTGGAAGATCTCTTCGCTCCACATTTCCGGTTGTTTGCCAGGTGAAAATGGATCAAAAAACACACGATCAAAATAATTATTTGGAAGTTGATCGATAGTTTTAAGAGCATCACCGATGATCAGTTTTAAAATATTATTATTTATATCTGTGACTTCAAGTTTTTCTGCCAGATCTCGAAAAGCATCGAATTCTGTTTTGATTATTTCAGGAACTTCCAAAGAGCGTATTGATTGAACAATCTCAATATCATTTTCCAAACCTATGATCTGCAAGTTTTGGTGATCTTTAGATGCTGCGATGGAATTGTAACCCAAACCAAAACAGAAGTCGAGAATGCGAAAACCATCTTCCACACCGATGGCATTCACGTGCTTTTCGAAGGCTTCTTCCAAAGCTCCAGAGATGGAGTGATAATGTTCACCTGCAGTTTCATTGAAAACTGTGTATGAATCATCTTGAGTTTTAACTAATTTCATAGTTTTTCTACTTGCTTTTCTTATGCTCCCTCTATTGTTTTCAAGAGAGGGGACAGCAGGGGTGAGTCCTACAGTTTCTCTTCCACCGATTTTATTTTTCCTTCGATCCGATTCTGCTTATTTTTACGATAATCGATTTTCAGCGTGATACCTAGTCTTTCATAATCCGGTGAGAATTTCTGGAAAAGATCGTTAATAAGTGCCATCACATCTTTCCATTCACCTTCTAGAACCGATCCCATCGGCGTTAGAATATGTTTAACTTTTGTGTCTTTTCTAATTTCTTTGATTACTCTTGCAACAAACGGTGACAGACTGGGACCAATGTCGTAGGTTACCATCACCAATTCACAAATCACGTTTTGATTATACATAAAATCCCTTTTTATAATTTAAAAACAATTAACACATCCCGTCTCTGAACCACTCAAGAGTGGTCAGACCCAATAGCCCAAGTACATCACCTTCTTCGATGGAAAAGAAACATTATTTATTGCTTTCAGTGCAGTAAAACTCTTCGAAACGTTTTTGATCTCTAAGATAGCCATAATCTCTCTCCTCAAGAGTTAGCTTTTATGCACAATTTTCTTGATGAATTCTATACTCTTTGCAGCCAATAGATCTTTCTCAAAATCTATCGTTGCTACGTGATAGGAATTTTCCAGCCAGATTAATTCTTTCTGTTTGGAACCGATATTATTTATTGTATAAGTTGCACTGATTTTGGGAACGACATGATCTTCTTTTGATTTAAAAATGATCACCGGTTGCATAGTTTGTGGCAGATCTTTACGAACATTTTTCAACATCAACAGCATCTGATAAACTGCGTTGGTTGGTGTACGTTTATAAGCGATTTCTTTTTCACCCGGATCTTTCACGTCGGAAGCAACGGCGGGAGTGGATGGAATGAAACGCCTAATTAATGGAACGAACCAGAATTTAGGATGTGTGAATTTGCAGGCATGATTAATCAGGATCATTCCAGTAATTTCAGGGTGAAGTTGTGCTATCCGTAAAGCCAATGCACCTCCCAGAGAGAGTCCGCAAACGAAAATGCATTTCGCTCGTTGCTGCAGTTTTTTCAGTGATTCTTCCAAAGTATCCAGCCAATCCTGGTAAGTTATCTTATTGAGTTCCTGCCAGGTAGTGCCGTGTCCGGGAAGAGAAGGAAGCTCAACATGAAAGCCGGCTTCTATTAATTTATTGGCCAGGTACTTCATGCTGGAAGTGGTGGAAGTAATGCCGTGAATCACCAATACCCCGATCTCACAATCTCCACAATGACTGATTGGTTTATTATGTTTTTTAAAATCCATACTATCCTCTTTAATCAATCCAATCCAAAGATTTTTTCACGGCTTTCTGCCAAAGGAAATATTCTTGGCTTCTGGTTTCCTGTCTCATCTTTGATTTCCAGGTTTTGTTTGCTTTCCAGTTGTCTGCTAAGATTTTAGTATCTTTCCAAAAACCAACTGCCAATCCTGCTGCATAAGCTGCACCAAGAGCTGTGGTTTCTGTTATCACCGGACGTATAACTTCCACATCTAAGATGTCTGCTTGAAACTGCATTAAAAGTTCATTGGCCGTCATGCCACCATCTACTTTCAAATGCTTCAAATTAAATCCGGAATCCTTCATCATAGCATCAAAAACTTCTTTAGTTTGAAAAGCAGTAGCTTCCAGAATAGCTCGAGCCATATGTCCTTTATTTATGAAATGAGTAAGTCCAACTAAAATTCCACGAGCACCACTATTCCAATAAGGAGCAAACAAGCCGGAGAAAGCCGGAACAAAAAATAATCCACCGTTGTCATCTACACTTCTGGCCAACTCTTCAATTCTTTCAGAGCTGGTGATCAAGCCAAAGTTATCTCGGAACCATTGTACTAGAGATCCGGCAATTGCCACTGAGCCTTCCAAGGCATACGTTGCAGGTTCATTATCGATTTGGCAGGCAACTGTGGTGAGCAGTCCGTGTGTAGAATGAACAACTTCATTTCCTGTATTGATTAACAGAAAACAACCTGTTCCGTAAGTGTTTTTTGCTTCACCTTTTCTCAGACAGTTTTGTCCAAATAGAGCGGCCTGTTGATCTCCCAGGTCTCCGCAAATTGGGATCCTTTCTGAGAAAATCTCTGGAAGTTCTACAAACCCATAAAATTCTGAATCAGAGGAAGGCCGGATTTCAGGTAGAATTATTTTGGGAATATTAAAGATTCGCAACAATTCTTCATCCCATTCCAATTTTTCCAAGTCCATCAGCATAGTGCGGCTGGCATTGGTTACATCGGTGATATGTTTCCCACCTTTTTTTCCGCCTGTCAGATTCCAGATTAACCATGTATCTATAGTTCCAAATAAAAGTTCACCATTTAAAGCAGCTTTCTTTAATTTTATATCATTTTCTAATAGCCATTTGATCTTCGGTGCTGAGAAATAGGTGGCAAGAGGTAATCCTGTCTTTTGTTTGATGAGTTTATCACCAATTTCATTAGTCAATTGCTGGCAAATTTTATCTGTACGAGTATCCTGCCAGACTATAGCTTTGTGATAAGGAATACCAGTTTTAGGATTCCACAGAACTGTGGTTTCACGCTGATTCGTGATGCCAATTGCGGCAATTTCGGTTGATTTAATATTTCCTTTTCTTAATGCTTCTGAGATCACCTTTGTTGTGTTTTGCCAGATTTCTAAAGCGTTATGCTCTACATACCCCGATCGTGGGTAATATTGTTTATGCTCCAATTGATGAGAACAAACAATATTACTATCGTGATCAAATAATATGAACCGAGTACTGGTCGTTCCCTGGTCAATTGCACCGACGTATCTCTTTTGCATAAAAATCAGATCGTTTTAGTTTATAGTTTTCTCGAAATCACCGGATTATCTGGATTGCTTTTAAATAGCAAAGCAGTTTTACCAATAATATTAACTACAATTGCTGCACTTGCTTCTGCTAATTCTCCAATTAATTCTTTGCGCACGTTTTTGTCGGGATGAGCTATCGAAATCTTTACTAATTCCCTGGCAATTAAAGCTTCATCCAAACTACGAATCACGGCTGGTGTTACTCCTTTATCGCCAATTTTTACAATTGCTTCCATGTGTTGTGCTAATGACTTCAAATCTGCTTTTTGTTTACTTGTTAATTCCATTTTATTCTCCAAAATCATAAAAATCTTCTAATTCAATTCCCAAACCGCAAGCTAGTCGGTTTACGAAATTGAAATAAGAAATTACCTGAACAATATCTAAAATTGCTCTATCATCAAATCCAACATCTCGTAAAGGATTTATGTCTTCTCCTGAAACAGAGCATGTTTCAGATGTTAGCTTTACAGCATATTCCAACATTACTTTTTCGGCATTGGAAATGTCTGCGAAATGAAAATCCTTTTTAATTTCTTCAACTATATTTTTGTTTTTTGTTATTCTATAGAGCGCCGCCCCATGGTGAGTAGTTCAGTAAAAACAGCAATTTTGCACAGATACAACAGTGGCGATCATTTCTCGCTGAGCTCGACTGAGACTGGATTTTCCGTACATAATAGTGCGGTATAATTCGTAATGTGTTTGCATGGCTTCCGGATTCAAGCTCTGAATTTTAAGTACATGAACCATTTTTTTATTTTTTCCGGCAATTGATTCATAAGTTACTTTCAATTTACCTTCAGCTTCATTCTCATCGATAGTTTTAATGTAGGACATTTTGCTTCTCCATATCTATAAAATTTCTTTGATAGTTTTCAAATACACATCGTAGATGTCATCATTGAAGCAAACGAAAATAATTTTTTCTATAGTAGCATTGGAATTAAGGAATTCAACAACTTCCTGTACTGCAATTCTGGTTGCTCTATCAACCGGAAATCGATAAACTCCACAGCTGATAGCAGAGAATGCTATTGTGCGAATGCCATTTTTTACTGCCAATTCCAAGCTGTTGCGGTAACTATTTGCCAGAAGGTCTTCTTCTCTGGATTTACCACCATGCCAAACCGGTCCGGCAGTATGAATTATAAATTTTGCAGGAAGTCTGTAACCTTTGGTGATACGAACTTCACCAGTTGGGCAACCTCCCAGTGTTCCACACTCAATTAGAAGTTCTCCCCCGGCAGCTCGATGAATTGCACCATCTACACCTCCACCGCCGGTTAGAGAAGTATTGGCAGCATTGACGATGGCATCGACTTTAAGAGTTGTGATATCACCTTTGATTATTTGAATTCGATTAAGCATTGCTTTCATTCTTTGGCTAAAGTGTTCTAAAGCACGCATTCCCTTTTTTGTGATCTTATATTTTTGGTTTGAACTTCCAGGTTTTTCAGGGATTGTATATACAAGCAATTTTTGTTTTCTCAATGAGATCAAAGCACGTTTCAAATTTCCAGATTTACTGTTTCTATTAAGGCTTTGGATAATTTCTTTAGTAGAAAGGGGGTGAAGTGTACATACAGATAGGATTTTTTGATGAAGCTCTACTAAATGAGGTTTAAGCCATTCAGATCCAACGCCAAACCCAGGGGAAACAAGTTGTTCAATCGCCTGTTTTTGTGGTATTACAGCTCCTTTACGCATTTCTTTGTATACATTGATTAGTCCATTTGTGGATGAGTCATGAGATTTAATTTTGGTCTTGTTTTCCAATTCCGGTAAGATTTTCTTGGCCAGTTGTTTACCCAATTCCACACCCCATTGATCAAAACTGAAGATATTCCAGATTACACCTTGAATAAAGATTTTGTGTTCATACATCGCGATTAAGCTTCCCAGAGTTTTAGGAGTTAATTTCTGAAATAATATTGAATTAGTTGGCTTATTCCCATTGAAAACTTTGAAAGGTAAGATCTTTTCGATTTCAGCGTTGCTTTTCCCAGATTCTTTGAGTTCTTTCAGAACTTCATCTTTTGATTTTCCCTTCATTAAGGCTTCTGTTTGGGCAAAGAAATTGGAAAGTAGTTTTTGATGATGATCGCCAATGGGATTATGACTAAGAGCAGGAGCAAGAAAATCACAAGGGATCAGCTTTGTACCCTGGTGAATGAGTTGATAAAAAGCATGTTGTCCGTTTGTACCAGGTTCTCCCCAAACTATGGGTCCACTTTGGTAATTAATGGTCTTCCCATCTCTTCCTACGCATTTGCCATTACTTTCCATATTTCCCTGTTGAAAATAAGCTGCAAAACGATGCATGTATTGATCATAAGGCAAGATAGTTTCTGTCTCTGCATGAAAAAAATTATTGTACCAGATTCCTAGAAGAGCAAGAATAACCGGCATATTAGAATTAAGTGGAGCTTTTCGGAAATGAACATCCATTTCATAAGCGCCTTCCAGTAATTCCTGGAAATTCTTGAAACCGATTGAACAGGCAATGGAAAGCCCTATTGCACTCCAGAGTGAATAACGACCACCAACCCAATCCCAGAAAACAAACATATTATCAGAGGCAATACCAAATTCTTTTACAGCAGTTTCATTAGTAGAAATTGCTACAAAATGCCTCTTCACAAAATCCTCGTTCTCGGCTGTGTTTAGAAACCATTTCCTGGCAGTGTGCGCATTGGTCATCGTTTCCTGAGTAGTGAATGTTTTGGAAGCGATCAGGAAAAGAGTTGTTTCGGGATTCAGTTGCCGCAATGTTTCAACTATCTGAGTACCATCTATATTGGAAATAAAATGTGTTTTGATGTTAACTTTTTGATAAGGTTTAAGGGCTTCAGTAACCATTACTGGTCCCAAATCAGAACCACCGATACCAATATTTACAATATCTGAAATTGCTTTTCCTGAAAACCCAACCCATTGTCCGGATGTTACTTTTTCGGAAAAATCTTCGATCTGCTGAAGAACTTTTTTAACCTGAGGAATCACGTCTTCATCGTCCACAAAAACTGCTTTCTCACTACTAGTACGAAGTGCTGTGTGAAGAACTGCCCGGTTTTCAGTTTCGTTGATCTTACCACCTGAAAACATTTTTTCGATCGCATCCTTGATCTTGATTTCTTCCGCCAGTTCAAACAAGGTATACATCGTTTCTGATGTGATGATATTCTTTGAATAATCCAGTAGTATATCATTGAACTTCAATGAAAATTTGGAAAATCTTTCTGGATCATTTTCGAATAAATCCCACATATGAACTGTTTTCATGGCTTTATAATGTTCCTGAAGATACTTCCAAGATTCTGTTCTTGTAGGATTATGTTTTTTTAATAACATATTTTGATCGAATAAATTCATATTTTACCTCATTCTTACGATTGATAAATCTTTTTTATCAGATGAGTTATCGTCAAGTATATTGATGGATTGATAAATAATCTAATTTGGTCCGCAAATTTACGGACCGTAATATTACGGACTAAAACGAAAGTTACTTTTTACCCTTTCAACCCACTGGATGCAAAGCTGGCTATGATCTGCTTTTGTGCGATCAAGAATAGAATGACCAGAGGTAGAATGCTGAAAGTGGAAGCTGCCATCAAAAGAGAAGTTTGTGTTGATGCTTCCTGCGAGAAGTAACTAAGTCCAACCTGTAGTACACGTAATTCAGGACTGTCTGTCATTATAAGCGGCCACATAAAGCTATTCCAACTGCCAATGAAACCAAAGATTGCTGATGTTACAATTACAGACTTGGAAAGAGGAAGCACTATCTTCCATAAAATCTTGAATCTGCTACAACCATCAATTTCTGCTGCATCGAAGAGCTCCCGCGGTATAGTCTTGAACTGCTGCCTTAGTAGGAAGATTGTAAAAATATTAGCAATCCAGGGAATTATAAGTGCATTATAAGTATCGATCCAACCCAGATGATTTAGCAATACATAAGACGGAATCAGATAAACCGGTTGAGGTACCATCATCATACTTATGAATAGGTAAAAGATAAAATTCTGCCCTTTGAATTTCATGGTAGCAAAGGCGTAAGCAGCCAGTGAACCTGTGATCATAACACCTAAAACTACACTACACGAGACAAAGATCGTATTTAAAAAATAACGACCAAATGGAACTTTATTGAAGGCTTTCGAGAAATTATCCCAATGCAATTTCCATTTCTTCTCATGGTGAATTTTGGAATTAGCTACTTTTTCGTAAGAACGGATCCGTTCCATATCTTCGTTAAAAAGATGAACAAACGAACTGTCTCCATCCTGTTTAACTATTGTAATATAATATTCTTTTTCGCCATTATTGTACACATCATATTCTTCGATAGGTGCAAAGCCAACATTGCCTTTATTTACTTCTATTTGCGATTTAACAGAAGTTGTGAGCATCCAGATAAACGGAATAATCATAGCAAAACCGCAAACAAACAGTATAATATAATTTATAGATTTTTTGATATTCATGCTGATCTCCTAATAATGAACCCGTTTTTCCAGTTTCTTCTGCAGTAATGTAAGCCCCAGGATTATACCAAAAAGAATCAATGCAATAGCACTAGCATAGCTTAGGTTATTGCTTTCACCAAATCCTTTATCAAACAAGAAATATACTATCACCTTAGTTGTACCTAAAGGTCCTCCTATCGGAGGTCCGGTCATCAGATAAATTTGTGAGAAAACTTGGAATGTAACAATAGTTGTCATCATTAAAACATAATAAGTTGTAGGAGATATTAAAGGCCAGGTTATCTTGAAAAATTGTTTAATTTTTCCTGCTCCGTCTATATCGGCAGCTTCATAATATACGTTGGGAATATTTTGTAATCCAGCTAGATAGATAATTGTATTATAACCTAATCCTTTCCAGATCGTTACGATAATTATCGAAAAAAGTGCCAGGGACGGTCCACCTGCCCAACCAGGAATTTCTACACCAATATTTGCCAGTAGCATTTGAAAAATTCCACGACTTTCTGCCAGCCAACCCAGAGGATCAATACCTATCTTTTCCAGGAAGAAATTAGCCAGTCCTGTTTGCTGATTGAAGATGATCTTCCATACAATAGAAATAGCAACCATTGAAGTAACAGTGGGTATAAAATAAATTGAGCGGAAAAAGCTTTTTAACTTGTCGATGCTATTCAATAAATTGGCAAAGAACAATGATAAAACTAAACTGAAAGGAACAACAAAAATAACCAGATAAAATGTGTTTAACAACGATTGCCAAAATTCCTTGTCTTTCATCATTATTGCATAGTTTTCAAATCCAATAAATTCTCCTGCACCAGTAACAGTCCATTCAAAAAAACTCACTATAAAGGATAGCACAATGGGAACCAGCCGGAAAACAAAGATTATGATAAAAGCAGGTAATAAATATATATAGGGTCCGAAATCAAGCTTCTTTTTTTTCATAAATTTTCCTTATTACATTCTTTGCAAAGAATTAAGTTTCGGCATGTAATGTCAAATGAATAATTAACTTGGGAAAGCTGCTTTTACTAAATCTCACTACTTATAACCTAAATTTAATAAAGCATCAAAAAAAAGTGTTTGACAGATAAACGATGTAGAGAAATTTTACCTACCAGTCGGTAAGGAGAAAAGAATGAATACAAAAACTATGATAGTAAAAACAGCTCTTAAGTTGTTTTTACAAAAGGGATTCTACAATGTTTCAATGAATATGATAGCAGCAGAGATCGGGATTTCAAAACCTGCGATTTATCATCATTTTAGCAGTAAAGATACAATGGTTGAGGGTGTTTTAGACTATTTTACAAATAAAATGAAAGAATGGAGCGAAGAATATTACTCAGATCTAAAATCTGGAAAAGATTTTATTGAAAGAATGTTCAAAGCAATTCCAATTTATAAAGACGTAGAAAAAGTATTGCTGGATGATACTGTCGAGAGTTATCCTTATTCATATAACGATCTGCTGACGATTTTAAGCAAATACAAACCAGAATTTCGAGTAAGAATCGCTCAAGATCAAGTTCATGCCCGACAGGTTTTAGAGCAATATATCCAGAAAGCTCAAAATGAAAATTACCTGCGTCCGGAATTACAACCCTCCCGCATGGCAATGCTCATTCACACAATCTTAGAAGGAAGCGCATTCGTCTGCGAATTAGATCCTAATTTGAATGCTACTACAATCGCTAACGAAATGTACCAAATGTTATGGCGTTTAATAAAAAAATAAGGAGAAAAGATGAAAGAAAAACATGTAGCTGCTTGTATTTTATTTGTTATTTGCAGTATCTACTTTATGTCTTGTGAAAACCCACAGATAACCATGTTTGAGAAATTCAAAGGCGGAGAAGCAAATATTTTGAAGGAAGATGTTGTTCTACCTTTTACTTTGCAGCGTTCCCACGTGATTGAAGTAACTGCGACGATCAAAGAAATGCCCTACACTATGATCCTTGATACCGGTGGTATGACCATACTGGAGAAAAGTGCCAACGACACGTTGGGATTTGAAACCATGGAAATTCCACAGCAAAATGCTGTGCTGGCAATAGTTGATGATCTGAAACTGGGAGAAGCTTCTGTAAAAGGAATGAAAGTAGCTTTGGTTGGATTCAATGACACTTTTAAATTTGAACTTCCCGGTATGATCGGTTCCGATTATCTGCGATTTTTCAATGTTGAAATTGATTATGAGAAGCAGAACGTTACTTTACGAAATTCATACAAAATGACATCAAAAAATGATTCACAACATCTGCTCGATATTGAGATGGTCTCACCCTATTTCCCCACAGTTGATCTGCTGATAAATGGAGAACATAAATTTCCGGGAATGATCGACACAGGATTGCATTACGCTTTTGTTTTTCCTATCAGCTGGTTGGAAAATCTATCTGAATCTGAAAAAGAAAATCTTGTAGAATCAGAAGGCTATTTCGCACGCTGGCCCTGGACGGAATCTCCACAGAATTACTTTTATTTGATGCCAGAGATAAAACTGGGAAATATTGTTTTGAAAGATGTGCCTGTTATCTTCGGTGAAGTTCCAAATTTTCTGAGTGACAGCACCGCATTGATCGGAAAATATTTTTTGGAAAACTATCTCACAACCATCGACTACCCCAATCGACAACTCAAATTAACTAACGCAAAAAAATCAAACTATTCTTTGCGTTTCTCCGCTGGTATCAACATTGCCAAGAAAGAAGGAAAGCTGCAAATCACTGGTGTTTGGAAAAACTCGCCAGCTTTTGAGAAGGGACTAAAACCAACCGATGAATTGATAGCTGTAAATAGTAAAACTTTTGATGAAATTTCTGATTTGGAAATCGCTGATGCGATAATGGATGAAACAAATATTAAATTTTATGTTACCGTTTTACGAGACGGGAAAGAAGAAGAGATCTTACTTAGAAAACGTGATTTGTTTGAATAGAATATATAACTGATTATCAATTTTAAGGGCAATATATACAAAAAGCAAAAGATGAGAATTTTATAAGACCTGAACTACAGCCTTCCCGTCTGTCATTGCTTATTTTCACAATAATTGAAGGAAGCGCTTTTATTTGTGAAATAGACCCAAATTTGAATGCTAATATTGTTTCAAATGATATGTATCAAATGTTGTGGAAATTAATGAAAAAGTAGGTGAAATTGTGAGAAAGTTAATAATTATCTTATTAGGAGTAATATTTATGGCATCCTGTAAAACTGCCAAAACTCAGATGTTCTTGAATTTTAAAGGTGGAACCGGACAGGCACTAGAAGAAGAAGTAAAGATTCCGTTCAAAATAGAATCATCGCATATCATTGAGGTACAGGTAGGAATTAACGGTTCTATCTTCCCCATGGTTTTAGATACAGGTGGTTTGACCATGGTGGATAACGAAGTTGGTGATAGTTTGAAACTAGAAGTTATCAGCGAACCACATCCTGGAACGAAGCTCTCAAAAATCAGTGATATTACTCTGGGGGATGTTACAGTAAATGATCTAAATACATTCATTATGGGATTCAAAAACAAGTTTGAGTTCGAACATTATGGAATGATCGGTTCAGATTTTTTACGATTTTTCCAAACGGAATACAATTACCAGAAGCAAACAATTACTTTTAGAAATCCTAAAAAAACACAAGAAAAAACTGACAAAGATCATTTGATGAAAATGGAGATAATTTTTCCTTATTTCCCAACTATAGATGTGAACTTTGGGGAAGGGAAATCTCTTCCCGGAATGGTTGATACTGGACTACATTATGCTTTTGTAATGCCGATTTCCTGTTTGGAATATCTAACAGAAGAACAAAAAACAGACCTGATCGAAGCTGAGGGATTCTTTGCCAAATGGCCTACACCAGAACCACCTCAGAATTACCTTTATCAGTTTGATGAATTTAGAATTGGAGATATTGTGTTAAATAAAGTTCCAATTCTTTTTGCTGTTCTACCCGATTTTCTGCAACAGGATGTTATTTTGATTGGAAAGTATTTTTTGGAAAACTATATTACAACTTTGGATTACATGAATAAACAGGTTATGTTTTCTGAAGTTGGAAGTAATAGTTACGATTTAGCCTTTTCAACTGGAATCATGATCTCGCTGAAAGAAGAAAAGTTTATTGTTAGGGGTATTTGGAAAGATTCACCAGCATATAAACAAGGAATTTCAACAGAAACGGAATTATTTGCTATCAACGGAAAAAACCATAAGCAAATATCTCATGAAGAAATTATGGATTTATTGATGATCAGAAATATAACTGAAATTAATCTAACAATTTTACGGGACGGCAAAGAAGAAGAAATTTTACTGAAAAAGCGTAATCTTTTTGAATGATATAATATAAGATTTATTAATATCTTTTGTAAGGGCAATTTACGAATTGCCCTTTTATTTTTTCAGGCGATTCATGAATCACTCTTAAGTATCCTTTTATTGACATCTCCACTCAGAATTTAATCTCTGAATTAATTTTAAAAATTAGGAAATTTGAATGATTAATTATATGATTGCGATGCTGCTGGGTCTTATTTTCAGTATTACTTTTCACATTTCGCGTGCTATGCAGCAACAGGGTATCAAAACACTCACTTTCATCAGAGAAAAATTTAGGAAAAATCCATCTTCTCTAAGCTGGAAAGAGTGCAAACCGACAATCTATATTTTGGGAACAATTCTCAGCGGCAGCGGAGTTATTTGGGTGATTCTGTCTGGAAAATTTGCTCCAGCCTCCTACTTCACATCGATGTATGGAATCGGTTTGGTTGCCATGATGTGGTATTCCAGCAAGATTCTCAAAGAAAAAATCGATAAATGGGAATATCTCGGTGCTGGGATTCTTATAGTTGGTACTTTGTTGATCGGAATTGAAGGCATGGTTCAACCCAAACTGAATTATGCAGATATCCATCTTCAATCAGTTTGGTGGATAGTTGGAATATTCACCGGTATTTCATTATTCGCTCTTATCTGGGTAAGAAATCATGGAAACCTGGTTATCAAATCTGTAATCTTCGGAATTTTTACAGGCGGAATGGTAAGTTTCGATCCAATTTTTAAAGGAATAGGGCAGAATTTGAATCATAATCCTGGCTTTTTTCCAGCATCATCTTTAGGTTGGACAATATTTCTGCTCAGCTTTGTTTTCACTACTGCGTCGTTCTGGATCACACAATGGGGATTTAGTAAAAATGTAAGAGCTGCTCTTTTGATTCCCATGCACAACTCATTGTATATAGCTTTCCCGATTTTCATCCAACTAATTGCTCTTCCAGATTACAAAATCTCCTTCATTACGATTTTTGGATTGCTTTTAATTTTAGCAGGTAACTTGGTGATGAAACTGGATGAAGCAAAAATTCTGAAAGATTAATTGCATCATTATTATAAACATATAAGATAGTTGACATTCTAATTAGCATTCAAAACATCTGCTTATAATTACGAATAATATAGGGAGGAGTTGTGAAAAGAACGATTTTATTACTTATTATTATCATTTTTTCGATCAGTTTAATTGCTGATCCACCACCGACTTTTGACTTGAGAGATGTAAATGGCGTAAGCTATGTAACTGGTGTTAGAGATCAAGGATCATATGGAACCTGCTGGACTTTTGGTTCCTATGCATCGGTAGAAGGAAATTTACTGATGACAGGTGCCTGGACTGATGCAGGAGAGACAGGTGAACCAGATCTGGGAGAATCTCACCTGGACTGGTGGAACGGTTTTAACCAGCATAATAACGACGATGTAACACCACCAACTGGTGATGGACTAGAAGTCCACAACGGCGGTGATTATCGAGTAACTTCTGCTTATCTTTCTCGTGGAGAAGGTGCGGTTCGAGAAATCGATGCACCATACCCAAATAATGCTTCAGCTCCAGAACGTTTGACTCCGGATTATCACAAGTTCTATGCCAGAGAGATCAACTGGTTTGTGGCAGAAGAAGACTTAAGCAAAATCGACTCAATAAAATATACGATCATGAATTATGGTGTATTAGGTACCTGCATATGTTATGACAATTCATTTATCGATAATCAGTATAATCACTATCAACCACTTTCCAGCACATTAGAACCAAATCATGCAGTATCAATCATTGGTTGGGACGATAGCCATGCGACGCAAGCACCAGAACCAGGAGCCTGGTTAGCAAGAAATAGTTGGGGGCCTGGTTGGGGAAATGACGGCTATTTCTGGATTTCATATTACGATAAACATAGCTGTAAACACGATGAAATGGGAGCAATTTCCTTTCAGGATATTGAACCGATGCAATACGATAATGTCTATTATCACGACTATCATGGCTGGAGAGATACTTTTGATGGAGCAGAGGCAGTATTCAATAAATTTATTGGTGAAGCACATGAAGTTTTAAAGGCTGTCAGTATTTTCACAGCTGTAGATCAGGAAGAATATGATATCATTATTTATGATGACTTCATTGATGGAGAACTTACCAGCGAACTCACTTCACAAAGCGGCTCCAATCTGCATTATGGTCTTCATACAGTCGATCTTGATGATCCAATTGCTATAGCTCCCGGAGAAGATTTTTATATCTATGTTCAGTTCTCACAAGGAGGATATCCTTATGATAGAACCTCTGATGTTCCTGTTCTTCTTGGAGCTTCTTACAGAACTATTGTTACTTCGACTGCCAACCCTGATGAAAACTACTTCTATGCTAACGGAAACTGGAATGATTTTTATGATTATGATTTTCCTAACACTCTTTGGGATGAAAGCGGCAATTTCTGTGTAAAAGGGCTGTCTACGGTTACAGGTTTGAAAGTAAGCCCGGATACAGGTTTCCAATCTTCCGGAGATCTGGGAGGACCTTTTACTCCGGATAATATGGTTTACGAGTTGGAAAACATGAGTACAACTCCCATTGATTATCTTGTTACAAATGCCCCTGCCGTAGAATGGCTTACAATTATTGGAGATGCATCTGGAACATTAGCTGCAGGAGAAACTATCGAAATTTCGATTTATATCAATAATCTGGCTAATGATCTTGAAAGTGGAGCATATTTATCTGAATTGCAGTTTGCCAACGTAACAAATGGAATGGGCAGTACAACTCGTGATGTTCTTCTTTCTGTTGGTGATGCAGTAGTTTATTATGAGTGGGATATGGAAACTGATCCAGGTTGGACAGCTGAAGCTGATTGGGCTTACGGTATTCCAACAGGACAAGGTGGAGATCATGGTGAACCGGATCCTACCAGTGGATATACTGGGAATAACGTTTACGGGTACAATCTTAATGGAGATTATCCAAATGATTTGGGCGAAGAACATCTCACAACTGAAGCGATAGATTGTTCGAATATCTTCAATGTTCATCTGAAATTCTGGCGTTGGTTAGGCGTGGAACAACCTTCGTACGATCATGCCTATATCCGCATAAGTACAGACAATATGAACTGGTACACAATTTGGACAAACGATGAAGAAATTGCAGATACCGATTGGCAGGAAATATATCTTGATATTTCCAACATTGCCGATGATGAAGAAACTGTTTATTTACGTTGGACGATGGGAGAAACCGATGGTGGCTGGCAGTATTGCGGTTGGAACATCGATGACGTTCAGATTCTTGGTTTAGAAGGAAATATTGTCGAGGCAGATGAAGTGATCATTCTAACTCCAAAGTTATTCAATAACTATCCAAATCCGTTCAATCCCACTACGACAATATCTTTCAATTTAACTGTGGATAATTCTGCTGAATTAGCGATTTATAATCTAAAAGGACAGAAAGTAAAACAACTGTTCAGTGAGCAGCTTTCAGCAGGTATGCACTCTTATCTTTGGAATGGAAAAGATGATAATGACAAACAAGTTTCTTCAGGAGTATATTTCTATAAATTAACTTCCGGCAGCTTTACAGAAACAAGAAAAATGCTGCTTTTGAAGTAAGACAATATACCTTGCGAAGGTTTTTGAGCTAAATAAACTTCGACCTTCGCAAGGTTGTATTCCTTAGTTTGATAGGGATAGAAATATAGGTTAGTGTCATTCCCAACCGGATCGGGAATCTATGAAAAGTAGAGATCCCCGCTTCCGCGAGGATGACAAAATTATAATTGCTGAATAGCTTCGATTGTGCAGCAAGAAGGATATATTATGATCCAAATTTATACCGGTAATGGAAAAGGCAAAACAACTGCTTCGCTTGGTTTGATAGTTAGAGCTTTAGGACGAGAGAAGAAAGTTTGTTTGATCCAGTTCATGAAGAAAAACTTTGAATATGGTGAGATCAAATTCCTTTCCAAACAGGAAGGATTGGATATCTTCCAATTCGGTACAGCACAACTTGTGAATCCCGAAAAACCGGATCAGATCGATTTTGATGAAGCTTTGAAAGCATATGTAAAATGCAAAGAAGTAATTGCTTCCAAGAAATACGACATTATCGTAATCGATGAGATAAATGTAGCTGTAAGCTGGAAGTTACTGTCCTTGGAAAAACAGATCGAACTGATGGAAATGGATACCGACGCCGAGATAATAATGACCGGTAGATATGCCAAGAACGAAGTTCTACATCGTGCTGCTCTGGTTACCGAAATGAAAGAGATAAAGCACTATTACGTACTAGGAGTAGAAGCCAGAAAGGGAATCGAGTTTTAATGCAAAAAATAATCGAAAAAAATCTCTATAATAAATCACTTATTTCATATTTGCTTTGGCCACTGTCCTTGGTTTATTCGTTTATTCTAATTCTTCGTAGAAAATTACATCTTGGTGGTTATCGTTCTCGTTGTAAAATAATCAGTGTGGGAAATATAGTCAGTGGCGGCAGCGGAAAAACTCCGGTAACGATCTTTCTGGCAAAACATCTACAAAAACAGGGTAAGAAAGTTGCAGTTTCACATCGCGGGTACAAAGGGAAATTCGAGAACGAAAACAAACTCATTTCAGATGAAAACAAAGTTTTCGATTTTGCCAGAGATGCTGGTGATGAAACTTTTTTGCTGGCTTCGAAACTAATTGGAATTCCAGTAATCGCTGGAAGAAATCGAAAAAAATCGATCCAGATTTTGGAAGCAAAATATCCTGACCTGGATTATATAATATTAGACGATTCTTTCCAGCATCTCAAGGTTCAGCACGATCTTGATTTCGTTGTTTTTAATGCAATCGGTGGAATTGGAAATGGCTTTGTGCTACCTTCTGGAATTCTGCGTGAACCACTTTCTGCACTAAAGTACGCCAATTATATCATATTCAATGGTAAAGGTGAAATTCCCAACAAAATTAAGAAATTCCAAAACCCCATCTTGCAAGGTGGATATCAAATTAAGCGAATTTCTGATGTAGGAAGAAATGTAACAAATCCTGATGGAAAATTAGCTTTACTTTCCGGAATTGGTTTACCAAAATCTTTTGAAAATACTATTCACCAAGCTGGACTAAGTTTCGAAAAGCATTTCCGATTTCCAGATCATTACGATTTTAAAGACAAAGAGATAATTAAACAGATATCTGCTGATGTAAAACTGGAAAAAATAGATTTTCTACTGACCACCGAAAAGGATTTTGCCAAACTACAATTCATCGAACATGATTTACCATTGGCAATTGTAGAAGTTGAATTTGAGTTGGATAATATTGATCAGTTAAATTTGTAGGGACGATTATCCTTAATCGTCCGATAATTGAGTCAATTCTGAGAATTGATTCTATATAAATAAACCATATGTCTTTATAAAATCAATTCTGATCATATAATCTGTTTTCCCTTGCTCATCCTGTAATTCACCACCTGGGAATTTTGTTTTGTTACATTGAAATTTGAAATTGTAGAATATCTTTATAATTTAAATTTAGTAATTCTTGTTGAGGGATGGCCAATATCGATTTTTTTTATTATTGGGGTTATTGATAATTTTTCAATTTCGGATGATAAAATATCTGACCTTATTATTTCTAAACCAATTTGTTTAGAAGATGTAAACTCATTTTTAATCGCTATATATTCTTCATGATTCTTATATGTAAAACTATCTATTAATGCAGTTGATTTAACTATTAATGAACTTTTATCTATCTCAAAGATTCTCTTTATAATGTATGGCTTTACCATATCATCAAAAAGACTGAAATAAAAAGATTCTGCTTTAACCGTTTGATCAGAAATAATTAATTGAGTAATCATTTGATACTTATCAATTTTATTGATTCTAATAGACTTTTTCATTTCAATATCATATAAATATATGCCTCCATTATCACTTCGCCACGCTCCTTCCCATCTTTCGGTTTGGTGAGCTCCCATCCATAAATTATTATCTTCCAATTTAATAATTGATACCACATTAACATCTTTAAGATTTCTTGTTTTCCATTTTTTTTCAGACTTAGAGTAAATAAGTAAGTAAGAACTATTCTTTTCAAGATATCCTGAACTATGGGCGAAATAACATCCGATAAAAATGCAACTATCATTTTCTTCAAAATTCGTGAATATTATTCGCTCTCTTGGTAAGCATACATCTTGATATATACCATCTTTTTTCATATAAACCATTTTTTGGGGATATTCTCCGAAAATATTTGATACATCCCAAAATGTTATATCTTTAGAATCCAAATTGATTTGTTCAATTCCAAATTCATCGACAGCAATAAAGATTTCATTTTCAGTATGCAATGATTTTGAATTATCGTCTAAGAAAGGCAGCATAATAAAATCAGAACGATTCCCTGTTTCTTTCTCAATTTCCATTATTCCTTTTGAAGCCCGTAACCATAAATTTTCTTCATCAAATGTAAAAGAAACAACTTTATTGAAAGAAAAATAATATGATTTTTGTGATGTTAAATCTATAATGCAATGAGAACCTGTAACTGCACCTTCTCCAGCCAAACGACAAAGTACCATCTCGGCATTATCTTGATGCACTCTTTTCTGGACTGTTATATATGTTGCCCTAATCGCTTCGCGCGGAAAAGATTGATTTGTTGTTTTAAAATTTCTAAAGTATTCATTATTATTGATAATAATAGGTTGATAAATTTTTAAATCATCAATATGCCAATTATTTAAGATTTTATTATAAATAATTTTTCCAAATTTGTCATGGAATATTACATTAGCTGAATCAGATATAACTAAATAATCTTTGTACACTTCATTTTCACTATTTTCGTTTGTACCAACTTCTTTTCTTTGGTTTTGTGTTTTATCAGCTAATAAATTTATGGAGCATAAAATAATTATACAACCTATTAAAATAATTTTTTTCATTTCTTCTCCTGTATAATAAAAAGCTTTGTTACAACTTTTATTAATCAGAAATAATTAATTTTATTTTTAAGGTCTATCTTGTGACAAGCAAATTGTCAATTAGTGACAGATGGTTTGTCAA